>WPCI01027183.1_pt1 | contig 14912 bp, 9 predicted proteins | sample 5399871 | NCBI WGS metagenome assembly WPCI01 (sample SAMN12869469, study PRJNA574797) | sludge metagenome | isolation source: wastewater treatment of pH7 | place: China:Beijing | collected 2019-05-20
AGACATAGGAAGAAAAATATTTCTTCTACTGGACAGAGCAACATGGCATAAATCGAAAAAAGCAAGAGAATTCTTTCAAAATAACAAATATTGGTTGCAAATATTACTTTTCCCTCCAGCTACTCCAGATAGGAACCCAACGGAATATTGTTGGAAAACGACAAGAGAAGAGTTAACGTCAATAAAATCATTCAAGAATCTTAAAGTATTAAAGGAAGAACTAGATGAGTTTTGGGAGAAGCATGTATTCACGCACAAGATGTCGCATTATTTAAAATGGTGACTATAGCATAACTTTGATTGAGCCTATCCCAAAAATGATATCATTCTCACATGCATAAGAGTTTAATAACTACTTTCGTAATCAACAGCTCGATTGATTATTCTAATATCGAGATTCAACGAAGCGATTTTTAAGTTTTGGGATCAGCTCATTATTAGAAAGTCATTTGTTTTCTAAGGTTTCATCCTTCGATTTTTTATCCCTCAATTTTTTTACAAGTCCACTTATACCTCCGAGAAAGAAAACGCCTATTCCACTAAAAATCCATTGTATATTTTTATACATCCATGAGTCCTTATCTTCCTCTTCCAGGATATTCAAAGTAACTGCTATTTGGACGAACTGATTATGGATATAATCTGAATCCGTGAGATTTTGTAAGTTCTCAGTATCTTCTCCAGATTTGTCCCCGATTTTTTTATTAATAGGATCTAATGTTTTTGTAGATTCAGTAAAAACTGTTGTAATATTATTTTCGTTTTTGATTTCTCCCTTATCAATTTTAAACCCATAATCAGTACCTGAGTTGTCTGTTACAAGTTTAACTTTTATTATATCTCCTGTATACCATTCTGTCCAGAAATCTTTACTTGAATCCCAGCGATCGTAAGTTACGAGTTTATTGTCGTATTTATCATAAAGAATTAGTTTATCCGAAGCGGCAAGTTCAAGATTTTCGAAATGAAGACGTATCTGAGTACCACCAAGTTTGTTTATGCCGGGCCATATATATTCGAAATTGTTCGCATAAGGGTGATATGACTCTGCCAAAGCATTATCAGATATCCACATATCTGACCTGCCCTCAACATTGTCAATTTTAAATCCGTAGGCAGTATAAGAATTATCTGTTACAAGTTTAACTTTTATTATATCTCCTGTATACCATTCTGTCCAGAAATCTTTACCTGAATCCCAGCGATCGTAAGTTACGAGTTTATTGTCGTATTTATCGTAAAGAATTAGTTTGTCAGAAGCTGCGAGTTCAAGATTTTCAAAGTGAAGTCGTATCTGAGTAGAACTTGGTTTGCTTATATCAGGCCATTTGTGTTCGAAATTGTTTGCGTAAGGGTGATATGACTCTGCTAAAGCATCATCAGATGGGCATACATCCAATCTATTTTCTACTTGGTCGATTTTGAACCCATATGCAGTATAAGAATCATCTGTTATTAGTTTGACTTTTAGTGAATCTCCTGTATACCATTCTGTCCAGAAATTTTTTCTTGAATCCCAGCGATCATAAGTCACAAGTACATTATCATATTTATCACAAAGAATTAGTTTGTCAGAAGCTGCGAGTTCAAGATTTTCGAAATGAAGTCTTATTTGATTGGCTCCAGATTCGCTTATATCAGGCCATGTGTACTCAAAATTGTTCGAATAAGGATGGTTAGATTCGGGTAAAGATTCTGATGACGAAGCGGATATACATCCATTAATAAGCAGTAGCAAACAACAAAATACAATTTTTAGAACATATATTCTAGACATTCCTACACCTTTTGAAGTATTTATAAATGGAATATTTATGGAGTTAATTACTTAAAGAGAAAATAACACATCGGTAATTCACAGGAAGTATTGTCTTTGGACGGATTATTGTTTTAGTACTTCCAGTTTCCACTTCGTGGTAATTAACCACTGGTGATTCATGAAACAAATATTGAATTTAGAGCCTCTTTATGTCGAAAAGTCGATTAGAATTATGGTGAATACATATAATAATCTTATGAAAAATAGCAGATAAGAATAATAAAATTAGTATATTTGTCTATATATCCTTCAGTTGTCATAATATTTCATAACCGAGCTATAGCTTTCTTCATGAACGCTAAAAAAATACAGAGTTCTGAGCGGAGATTCTCAGTATTCAATTCTAAAGAATCTAAAGGTTGAGACAGAAAAGTGTATCAAGGGTATTCTTCTCTATTTTTCAGCAATCAGAAAGCTAAAAAACAATAAAAGCGTCTATTTATTATACGCTAAAGGTTAGATTCTACACTATAGGCAAAACCATGCCCATTTTATCTGAGATCTTCGGAGACTGCCCCCAGGCAAAAATAATAGAGGCATTTGCAGAGCACCACGAAGACAAACTATATGTTGCCGATATTGTCCGGATGACGAATGTTTCAAAATCAACGGTCTACAAGCATCTGAAAAAATTAATTACAGAAGGCACCATTGAAGAGAAAGGGAGCGCAGGGAACATCCGATTTTACCAGTTAAATCCCAGTAATCCGAAAGCAAAAATTATCCTGATGCTCGAAAGGTTTATTGTTTCCGACAAGCTGGACAAATTGGTGGAAGAAGGGACAGGAGAAGAAAGCGGACAAAAATTAAATTCATCTGCTTACGGAGATGGAAAATCAGAACACCCGGCCTCTGGGGAGAGCGGAGGGCGCAGTGAGGAGTCCCCGGCTTTTAGCGGAGAGCCGGAATATATCGATTCTTACGGAATCGAAGCTGCATCTACAGCAGACGGTGAGACCTACCTGATTGGGAATTTTGAAAGCTTTGAAGACGCCAAAGACTTTCTTAAATCGGAGTTGAACCACTTTGAAACCGTTAGTGCAAGGATAATCAGGCACACTGAAAGGACGAGTGAGGAAGCAATATTCACAGACCGCGTAGAAGATTTCTTTTATCACAAACCGCCTTCCTGGGATTCGCAAATATGAAATGTGGATGCCTATGAAGATATTTCTGCGTTGTCTGGGATTTATTAAAGAAATGGACTATGGTTGTTATAAGTTATTACCTATCGTCATGCATAAGAGAGAAGGCTTTCAAGAATCAGTTTTTATTCTAACCAATATTTGGATGATACTTAAAACCAAAAAATGAATAACCAGAATAGAGAGCATAAATAGTCAATCGAAGCTTTCAAAGAAATCATTATAGTTGTAGATTATCTTCATTGCTTCAATTTCTTGTGAGATATTAACTTTTTCAACGGAACTAACCTTGAATAATTCTGCATCTTTTATAAGTTGACTCATTTGCGTTTCAAGTTTTGAGTAAATAAATGAATACTTACCCTCTCTTGTACTAGAGCTCTTAAGCACATTTCGCCTTAAATTTTGGATTGTAAGAGCAGCTGCATATGATTTATTCGCAATCGTTGTATCAGTAATTAAAAAAGAGGATATTTTAGAGATACATTCAAAAATAATTCTCATATCTTGAGGGGTGAAAGGATGCTCAATTCTGTATAATTTATATGATCCAGAATCAACTGTAACTTCTTCATAATTTGTCCACCAACTAGAAATGTAATCAGGATTCTTTGCGGTAATTCCTGAATCTGCTAGAATCTTTGCAATTTTATCCTTTGACTTTTGGAGAGAGATACGATTCTGTTCTGCAAAAATTTCAATTGCCCGCTCCAGAAGATTAATCCATAGAACCGAATTACTGAATAATTGTTTAAATCCCTTCCACTCAAAGGGTCCTTTCTGGAATTGAAGTTTGTCTCCCCACTTCATCATGAATTTAAAAAATATAGATCTAAATGATTGATAGAAACCCAAACGATTGAGAATAACCTCCATATTAATTAATCCCTTTTTGACCGAGGGCGTTGATGAATCGAGACTAAAGGATATTTCTCGGAAAGAATTTCCATCCTTAAGCATAATATCTCTATCGAGAGGAAGAAATAAACCTCTATTTTGAGAGTCAATGCACAGGATAGCAATCTCCCCACAAGTTAACTTATAATAATTACTAGATTCATATGAAATATCTGAAGTTTCCCCATAAGTACTCGCCCCTGAATAAAACATAGAATACTCTTCCTCGCCCAATTCAAAATTATGAATATATTGTAATTTTTCATTCTCATCAAAGTTAACTTTAGACAAAAGATCTCTTAGCAGGCGAGGTGCAGGATTGTTATCATAAAGTCTGACGACGGGATAGGCATTTATCTCAAGAAGTCTCTTGTCTATAATTTCTTTTATCTTTCCTATTGTTTTAGTAGTTCCAACAAAGAAAAATTTATCAACATCGGAAGAATGCAAGTTGTAACTTAATGAGGGATATCCTGTAGAGAGTACAAAATGTTTGAAGCCCTCTGGAATAGTCCCTTCAATACTTCCTAATTTATCCCAACTACAAACAGTTAGAAAAGATGAAATTTGTTCAAATATCGAATCCTCTTGACGAAGTAAACGTTCAGTTCCTTTAGCTTCGAAGCGGGGAACAATTATCGTAACGAAGCACTCATTGTTTTTTTTGAATATGTCCTTGATGATATCCAGTATTTTTTCTCTAAGAGGATTCCTCTGAGTATATGAATTAACATAGAAAATTTTTTGCAAAGAATTATTTAAAGAATAGAAGAGTTCTTGTTCAATTTCCTGGCTTAGATTATTAAGTAAAATATCATAAGTCAATTGGGAATTCCACTGCTTCATTACGGATAGTACTTCAGGCCTTCCATATTCTCCAACAACATTTAAAAGTGTTGAAAAAACTTTAGAAAAATACAGTTTTACATCTTTTTTAGTTTCCCCGTCGATACTCTTCAAGCATTCCTCCAATGACTCAGAAATCTCATCATAGGAATCAATCGAGATGTATTCTGGTTTAATCTCTCTAAGCTTTTCTTTAGGCATTTGTTCCATTTTTGAAGATAAAGGATTTGGGTGTCTTGAACCGCTATCAAGATTCAGATCACTAAGAAAAGAGGGGGAATCCCAAGTGTGAAATAATACCTTTATAGAACCAAAAATAGTTTCGCTTTCTCCAATTCGATATAAGTGACGGATATCTGGATTAGTTGAAAACATCAGAACTGTACTGACATCAGCTTCTCTCAAAAACTCCATTAGCTTTTCTGTTCTAGGGCCAAAGTATCTGGAATCCGAGATAATATCATCTATATTTTCAATTATAAGTACATCAGGAGATACTATTTTTATGCTTCTAAGTACCTCTGAAATTTCAGATTCAATTGAAAAAAAGTGTAACTTGGCTCTGTAATCAAGGATTTTCTCAGTAGTTTCTTCATCGTAAAAAAAAGACTCAATTTCCGTTCCACAATTTTTTAATTTTGTAGAATTAACAAGGAGTTCCCAAAGCCATATCTTCTTATAGTTAAGACTCCCTGTCCAGCGAGTTTGTTTTTCAAGAGAAACATTCCATTCTCCATTTTCATTTATAACTTCAATTTTTTTTCCATTATTTTTAGGAACAGAAATTTCTCTTAAGAAATTCCCACCAAATTCTTCGGCTTCTCTAATTATAGAATTCTTGCACTTTCTAACAGTACCACTGCATAATTTAGTTCTTATTTCATTTCCACCAAACTTTCTATACTTAACCTCTACAACATCTTCCTTTTCAAAAACCATTTCTCTCTTAAGATTGTTGCTTTCTTGCTTTAGTTTAGGTGGGAGAAAATTATCTTCACCCTCAATATAAACAGTCTTACTAAAAACATCATACGAAGAATATGAAGGCACATAAGATTTACTTTCAGTATTTATAGAATAATTTCCAATGACTGCAACTTTTCTGTTAGGGAAAGTTAAAAGATACTCTGATGCGAGAAGGGGGATAAAACGAAGGTCATTCCATGGCCAAGTGACAAGAAATATTCCTTCAGGATTATCTTTTATCCAGTCAAGATAAGATTTTTCTATTTCATTTGGCGCAACTTTCCATATAAGAGGCAAGTGGGAAAGATAATTTTCCGCTTTTTTTCCTTCCTTTTCTGTAACATACTTTACAGTTTCGGGAAATGATGCTGTGAACAGATTTACTTCAGTATAGAACAATGCATTACAAGAAGTACATCTAAGACGTTTCTCGTCAACAAATTCAATTGGTTTCCCAGTTACGTGAGGTTCATGACAATTGGGACAGGTATAAGCAAAATGGTAATAAGTTCTCATTTCTCCCCCAACTTTTTTATTAACTTTAAAATCTGGAGCGCTATGGATGGATCCTCTACCAAGAAACCAAGCTCATAATTATTTGTCATTCCACTAAATGTAAAATTAGCCGATCCAGAAAGAACTTTCTTGCCATCAGCAACAAGAACTTTAGCATGAAGTATTTTGTCCTCAACTCGGTATATTTTTAGATAACTAAATTCTTTTTGTAAATTAAATATATAATTTACAGCCTCGTTTTTTGTCGCAAATTCATCTTCGTATAAGTATATTTCAACCTGAACTCCTCTTTCCAGGGCATTTCTCAATTTAGTTACAATGCTCATGTCTGTGAGAACATAAGCTGTAAGAGAAAGTTCATTAGTGGAATTCGAAATCAGTTCATTGATTACCGATCTAAATGACCTTATTCCGTATCCAACCCATTTTTCTCCCGTAGCCACAGGAACAATTTCTTCAATCATCATCAATCTCCAATGAGAAGATGCCTATCAAGCCAAAGGTTCCTATGTTCACATGAAGTTTCAGAAATCAAAAGACAACTATAACATGCCGCTCCATTTACACAGTCTGCTGATTTAGTTGCATCACAACAAAGGGGATCATTAGAACAAAGCAAAATATTCCTAACTGCACTATTGATAATTTCGTGGAATATGTCTACTGACCCTACAAGTCCACCCATCCCTCCATCTTCTCCTGGAGATGTATTATAAATAAGAATACCACCATTTTTTCCATCACGAGATATGTAAATTCTTTCCCTCAGTGAAACTGCTGAATAACCAGTGTGTGAGGATAAAGCTCTGATGACTGCATGAGAAAGTGTATGGAGCCAGACAAATTCGGGTTCTACAGAAACCTCCGACCACCCTGAATCAGATTTCATACCTGAATCTGTGTATTCTTTCCACAGGTTGTAGGCGAGTTTTGAGGTTAGATCAGGAATTTTTCTTTCACCAAATGTAATGAATATACCTTCACCAAATCCTTCATACCCTGGATACCAAATACTTCCATCCGAAGGTAAATACACACCTGATGATACTAACAATTGCGGTTCACTTTCATCTGCAGTTGGTACTATACGTCTGTAGCCAAGCTGAACTGTGATTGTTCTGATCTTACTAATTGGGTGAACAAGCAATTCAGGAATGAGAGGTGAGGTTGAGATTATCTTTTTTGGATGCCCCATAACAAAATTTTTGGTTGAACTTCCTGCTCCTGATAGCAGTGAATCAAACTCTTCATACATTAAACTCATGAAAGATTTGCTTTCATCGTTTAAGCGTTTATAAAGATCACAGAACTCTAATACACCTTTTTCTCTAATTTCTTTGCTTATAACTTCAAGCGAATCATCAGGAATTCTTCCTTTTAGACTACTTGAAATCCAGTCTATAACAGTATTAGCATCCATCCTAAGTAAAATATCGGAAGGCATTTTCATCATTGTATCAAGAGCTATTGAAACATCATACCTTTGAAGAATTCTTGATATCTGATTATCGAATTCTGGAATTGTCAAAAGGGTCATTGTTTCAGAAACCCTGAGTGAAGTTGACTGCCTCTGCATTATTTTCATCATTTTTTCACAATTTTTTGACCTATCAGGCTTGGTATAAATGGGAAAATAATCGCTAGAAGGAGATTCTCTTTCAGGAATTCTTCCCTTACAGAAAAAATTCATTTTGTAAATTTCCTTCATATTGTTTCTAGCTCTACAAATAGGACATTCTATGATAATATCTTCTAGAGAACTTCCATTTGCTTTCCAGCGGAAGTAGTCTGGTTTACATGACGAGTTTTTATGGACAGCATAATTCCAGTTTACTTCATCGAGGTGACCATCTGGACACGCTGCAACAAATCTAACTGCAGAAGATTCATCGTTAGTTTCACATAGAGGGCATTTAGATCCGTTATACAAAATGGGGGCATGATTTCCTCTTCTTCCATAGCAGACTTTCCACACCGGGAAAACATATGTTGAGTAAACACGATAATTGCTTTGCTTTCCAAGTCCAGCGTTTGTAGGCAAAGCTAATATGCGAATATTTATTTTTTCTTCCGATCTGCTTTTAATGTACTTGGAGATCCTTGTCTCTGCGATTTCAAATCTTCGAAAAGTATCCGGATTAAAGTTCTCACCAAGTCCTTTTTCCAGTGAGGGAATAATCCGAGGTCCTTTTTTAGTTTCGATTACAGAACCCGGACCATAAGTAAGAACAAACTGCGATCTGCTTATATGCTGAAATTCCCTTGTCATATTTACACCTCAAACGCAGTAGTTTCTTCTATTTCACGAAGAGATTGTGGCGCGTTTTTGTAAACAACACATAAACCAACCTTTTCATGTGCTGGATCCCCAAGTATTACATTTTTTTCTGGAGGTCTATATAGAGTATACTCATTATAAACCAAACTTTCAGTGAAACCAAGCTTTTGTGAGATTCCAAGCCATCGATCATACTGAGAACGGAAACACTGGATCACTTTTTTGGAAACGTCGCTAGGTAAGCAAGTACGCAAAAAAATTTCAAAGTCTTTCAATGACTCCTCATTTTGAATAGTATGACCTGATTCAGCAAACCATCTAGAACTGGGATCAGGCATATTTCTTAGAAAAGAAACAATTGCAGGACCGGCTGCTTTCTCTAAACATCCGTCTGAAAAAGGAGAAACCGAAGCAGGTTCTACCTCGATGTTTATTCTATGATGGTACCCTGTAAATATTTCATAATGGCTAAGATCTCTTGCTCTCCCAGCTTTATAAAATGTGACAACCAGAGCTCCGTGATCTCTTCCTACTCGACCAGTTGCCTGAATGTACTGAGATGTTGTTTTGGGCTGCCCGTTTACAACCATCAAGGATAAGTGAGGAATATCTACACCAGTTCCAAACATTGATGTAGTGAATATAGCATCAGGGTTTTCATTTATAGTGCGATTCTTTCCCTGTTCTAGTTCTTCAAGTAGCTGTGGAATATCAGTAGAGTTTATCCGGCTTGAAAGTTCAACCACTTTTTCTGCATCCAAATTTCGAACTGAATCTTTGGAAATATTGTTTAATCTTTCAATAATGTCTTCTCTAAAAAGTGATCTATTTCCTCCTAACTCTCTAATAGAATTAAAATAGCCTACAAGAGTCCAGAAATTTACAATACCCTTTTCAGAACAATTCTCTCCACCAGTTTGCAGCATCCTTGACCAAATTCTTATAATCGGTGTTAGCGGACCTCTTCCTGGTGCATAGATTCCCATGTAAACTCTCCCAGGTCTATTTTCATCCCATCCAGATGACCACGCAGGCATTCTAACAAAAAAACTGTCTTTGAAAGTTAAACCATATGCAGGAAATTGGGATAAAGGTCTATTAAAAAGACTTTTAACTTGAATCGCTGCATCATTAACAGTTGCAGAAGATGCAATATATTTTGGAGATCCACCTGATTCGCGGATAAGACCATCGACAATACACTCATAAATACCAAACATACTACCCAAAGGCCCATCCATTAAATGAAGTTCATCCTGTACTATCATATCAGGCGGAAGGAATGGATTTACATTAGAGGAATACTTTGAAATCGCGTTTTTGGTGCAATTATTTGGCAATACTTCTTCTGAGTCACCACGATAATAACCATAAAATCCATTATATTTACTTATGTTTCCAAATATAGAACTACATCTGGGTTCAAAAGCCAACCTAGCTATTTTATCTGCAGTACTTACAATAATAGTTGGACATCTATGGTATATCTGTTCATCAACAGTATATGCTGGAATAGGAATATGTGAATATTCAGCAAATGGAGAGGCATTGTCTTTCACAAATAGACCGTCTGGTAATTTCTTTTTTGAATTTCCAGAAACATTGGAGGGTACGCCTTCCTTATGATTAACATTACTGTTAAGATCACATTCAGGATTCGGACAAAAAATTTCAAAATCAACAGGTGAATCTTTTCTTCTTCCAACTTCATTGTATGAAGGGAAATAACCAGATCGTGAAGGTCTGAAAGAGGCAACTTTGACGTTAAGCTCTTTTTCAAGTTTCGATATAATATCATCAAATTCTTTTTCGTCAACTTTTCTGGAGCTGTCAAGTTTAGTATACATTATGAAATAGTTGATAAGGCATCTATCATCTAAAACTTGAATTTCCGTAATCAAATCAGATACTGATGTGAGCTTTGAAACATGACTCTTCAATTCAGAGAGAGTTTTTTCGTATTTAATTACGAAATATATTTTATTAACCCCGGCTGGTAAACCCGAACTGGGGACAGCAAGCCAAGTACCACATACTGGGCATTTTACGATCTGAGCAGGTTCACCTTCTGACGATGAACTGTTTTGTAATGCTTTAATCGCTCCTTGTTCACCACGAAGATGGTTAGGAGATACTCCTCCTCCTACCCACATTCCTACAGAAAATCTTACAGTTCCGTATAGCCAATCTTCAGATGTAGAATACTTTTGTGGCCTCCATCCAGAAAGTCCCTGATTATTGAAAACACGCAGGTACTCTGCTGCCGTGATCATAATAAGTGTTCTTCTAAATTGTTGGACGGTTAAAAGACGTAATGTATACCTAGAAATTACGGAAGTTCCTGCCCCAGTTATATCTTTGTTATCTTTTTCTCCATTCCGAACTCTTGCCTGTGCATTCCTTCGTCTTAAAACCATAACAAATGCCATCATTGCAAGATAAGACTCTGTTTTTCCTCCTCCTGTAGGCACCCACAGCAAATCAACGTAATCTCTGAATTCGGAGTTTTTATTGGATAGAGATTCCAGATTCATTAAGAAAAATGCAAGCTGGAACGGTCTCCAAACAAAGTCAATATTACTCTCCCCCAGTTTGCCGCCCCTTTTCCAGAGGTTTTGTAACCATATAACTTTATTAGCAAAACAAAATGACAGAAGAATATCTTTATCATTTTGAAGGCATTCTATTCCTCTATTAATCCTTTTAAGGCAAATTTTTTGTTTATCTATAAGCTTTTTTGCTAGAATATTATCCTTCTCAGAAAAATCCTCAAGTGAAGTTTCATTTTTCAGAATCCATTGTTCATAACTTTTTAGGATAGGATTTAAATAATCTTTGATTTCTGTTTCATCCCACATTTCGGATAACTTTAAAGCTGAGAAAACTGGAGAGTTCGAGATTTCAGAATTTATCCATTCAAAAATAGGTGCTGGATTCGGATAAAGGGGAACAAATTCACTTCTTACATCACAAATTATGAATTCACGACATTTATCAAAATGAATACCATCAGGCCATAATACTTTAATGTCAAATTTATCTTGATAATCTACATCCTTCCATATAGAGGAACACATGTGACCTCTTGCTAGGACAGGATTTTCTCTGTAGATAAAGTTAAGCTCATCATTTTCTTCGGAATCAATTGACTCTAATTTGCAATCATTTCCAAGAATGACACGTATAGAAGGCTGATAAAGAGACGATTCAATCACCTTGTCTCCATAACAATCTCCTATCTTTAACTCATTTATCAGACTAAGAATAATATGGAGTGAATTATTGACCTTTATCCCCCTACTATTCAATACAATTTTTCCATCTATTCCTTCGTAAATAGTTATTTCTTCAGAGGATTCTCCAGACATGTTGAGATTAAAAATTTCACAGTAAGGTTTTCGTTTCCAAGAAAAATCCGTTTCGGTAACTACCTTTCTATTAGAATTTTCTGAAATAAGTTCTTCTTTGAAATATCTTCCCCAAGTTACACAGACTTTCAAATAAGGATCTTTACCCTTAACTAAGAAAGATATCCCAAATGATTTAGATCTTACACGAGGATCAAGTTCAGATGGGAGTATTGAAAATGTGTTTTCCTGTGAATCAGCATCTTCTGCCCCCTTATCATCACCCTCAACATTAAGAATTTCCGAATCTGGACTAAGTTCTCTTTGTTTACAATCCTTTGGAATAATAACTCCAGTGATGTATTCAGTATAAGGATCTGATCCAATCATTGTTTCTTCAGATCCATTTCTGGGCCCTAAAACTTCTTTTATCAATTCTTCAATATATTTATCCCGCATATTCTCGCACCACATGTCCAATGAATGTAAAATCCAAAGAAAGTATTAAAGATGCAATCTGTTAAATATTCTACAATATTATACCAGGTTAGTATTCCAAAATTTGGTTAAATAATTTTCTATAGAATCAGTTCTCTAGATTTATATTTTCATGAAAGATACAAGAGTATATATTTTAGAATACAGTTGCTCAAAAATAAATTAGTGAAAAGTATTAAGAATCACAATTCAGGGCTTACAGCTTTGAGTAATAGATACAGATATCTCTAAGACTACAAATTTCACATCTGGGTTTATCACTGGGAATGCAAACCACGTTTGCAAAATCAATTAAAGCGAAAGAAACAGTTCTCGGATCCCAGAAATTAACAAGATCATGCATAATCCCGTAGAAAATCTTGCTCCTCCTTGATGAATCAGTAATTTTTAGCCCAAAAATTCTTCCAAGAACACGGACAGTATTTGTATCCAGTACTGGCTCAGGAAAGTTATAGCCAAAACATAGAATGGCTGCTGAGATATAATTTCCTACTCCCGGCATTGTCATTAATTTTTTCCTATCCAGAGGCAGTTCCCCACCATATTTTTCCATAACTTCCACAGCCATGTCGTAAAGTAAATCTGCACGCCAGAAAAGTCCAAGAGATTTTAGATCAGCTTTAATTGCTTCACGACCAGCTTTAACAATTGATTCAAAATCAGGATATTTAAGAATAAATTGTTCATAAATATTTTTTACCTGATCAGCTTTCGTTCTATGAAGCATCACTTCAGCAACGGCAATTTTATAGGGGTCAGAGGTTTCTCTCCATGGAAACTTTCTGAGATTTTCCTCTCCCCATATAAGAAGTTCAGTTCTTATTATTTTTATTTTTGAGAAATATTCTTTATCTCTGGTAACTGTATTCATGAAATCTCTTCAAGCATCTTTTCGATTTCAACTGCTATCCCTTTAGCCATAAGAGGAGGCACGGCATTACCAATCTGTGCATACTGCGCGATTCGAGGGCCTTCGAATTTATAATTATCAGGAAATGACTGTATTCTTGCCACTTCTCTAACCGTCAGAGATCTTGCCTGATGAATATCTGGATGAATGAAATAATGACCATCCTTTGATATATGAGCAAGTATAGCATGGGAGTAACCATACTGATTGACCACCTTAAATCTATCCAGAAAAGACGTTTTATTTTTGTGTGTCTGGAGTTCCGGTGATAGTTCATTATATTTGAGCCGTTTTCTTTCTTTATCCCATTTTTCAATTGCAAGTTTATATATGGTACGATCTCTAGGATTATGTATTCTAGCGTTGTGTTGAATAAGTATATCTTTCTTTTCTCGAATCTTAAATCTTTGAAGGTATTCAGATGACCATGAAAATGGCTTTGTATATTTTGCAGGACCTTCAGTACCTTCGCCAGCTTGCAAGGGGGGGAGGTCATTCAAAAGGGAAGAAACATGAAACCTGCCAAGAGGAGTTTTTAAAAAGTCAGGATATGAAAGATCATGCTCATTTTTCCAGCCAATAAATATTATCCGGTTTCTTTCCTGAAGTACACTAAAATCTTTTGCATTCAGCATATGAGCTTCTGTTTTGTACCCCAGTTTTTCCAGTTCTTCATGTAAATTTGAGAAGATAATCCCATTTATTGCACTTTTAATTCCCGGAACGTTTTCGAATACGAAAATTTTTGGTTCAAAGCTTTTTAAAAAAGAGATGTAATGCCTGTATAGATAGTTACGGGGATCGTCTTTCATTTCTTTTGGCTTTCTGCCTCTCCCGGCAACAGAATAAGCCTGACATGGTGGCCCTCCTATGACGACATCAACCGAATCGCTGTCAATGACTTTTAAATGCTCTTTAATCTCTTTTATCATAGTAGTTTCGTTTGATTCAGTTACTTCCCCCTGTAATAATCCAGCTGGAGTGAGTTCAAGCTCTTTGAATTTATGAATAAATTCATCTCTGTTGAGATTTCCTGAAATATAGTCTCTATAAATCCTTTCGTTACTGGAATCTTTCAGAGCATGATAAATCGCTCTGGTTTCCAGAGAATTCCTAGCATGACAATTTTTCTCTATATGAGAAACAAATTTGAATCCCTGCTGAAAGAACCCTTCTGTAAGCCCTCCTGCGCCAGAAAACATATCAAGAACTGTATATTTTGATTCCATCCAGAGATTCACCTAGACTGTTTTTCTTTTTAAGTTTGTTACCAATCTAAAAAACGATTAATGTCAAAAGAAGTTGAAATATATTAACATGTTGATGAGAATCATCTTATTTCAAAATTTTGAAATTTTCTCTTCCCCCCTCTCCCACAAACTACACATTTAAATCTCTCCTCACCCTTTTCTATCCCACAATATAACACTCATAACTATTATCCGGTGACTTTTCATGAATAACAGGCTGTACAAATATTATCCCGAAGATTTCGGGGAACTCAAAGTTGACGTCCTGCACATGGACCTGACGTTTGACATTTATGATAACAGGACGAATGTGAAGTCCATACTCAGGGTCAGGACAAAAGATGAGCCCATTGAGAAGCTGGAGCTGAACTGCAAGGACCTTGAGATCAGGGCTGTGAGCTGTTTTCAGTCCGAGGTCTCTTACAGGTACAGGAAAGATG
>WPCI01058376.1_pt1 | contig 14886 bp, 16 predicted proteins | sample 5399871 | NCBI WGS metagenome assembly WPCI01 (sample SAMN12869469, study PRJNA574797) | sludge metagenome | isolation source: wastewater treatment of pH7 | place: China:Beijing | collected 2019-05-20
GGATGAGGGCAAAGTCTTCGGCGGCGCCGCGCTGATTGTAGACAGCCGAATCGCCTGACTGCAGCCAGATCTGGTAATCCTGGGCAGGAACATAGCTGCGGTCGCCATCGGGGTAAAGCACCTGATCGGGTATTTCCATACAATTAAGCCCAACAGACTTGAAGCAGAGATCTTGTCCGGCAGAGAAATAAACGACCGGGAGGATCTGATTGCAGCCAGTGAGTATTTTCTGGAACAAGGCGTTAAAAATGTTTTCATCAGTTTGGGTAAAGAGGGAGTGTTTTATAATAATGGAAACAGTAAAGGATTTGCTCAAGGTGCCACGATAGAAGTTATCAATGCGACCGGTGGAGGTGATGCGTTTATTGCTGCTTTGGCCTATGCTTATATCAATAATCTGAGCATTGAAGAAAGTGCCAGAATGGGGATTGCTGCTTCTATGCTGGCTATTAGCCATGAAAACACCATCAATCCGAATATGTCAGAAGAAAATCTAAAATTATATATGGAGGACGTTCAGAATGTTAAGTAAATACTTGGATGTCAGGGAAGATGTGCAGGCTGCAATTGAAAAAGGAGAAGCTGTCGTAGCTCTTGAATCCACTATTATCTCTCACGGCATGCCTTACCCGCGAAATGTAGAAACCGCTCTTATGTGTGAAAAGATCATTTCAGATCAGGGAGCTGTTCCTGCGACAATAGGAATCATAAAAGGCCGGATTAAAGTAGGTCTGACTTTGGAAGAAGTCGAATATATGGGAAAAGAACAGGGTATCATCAAAGCCTCCAGGCGTGATCTGCCCTTCATTGTAGCGGGTAAAGCTGACGGGGCTACTACAGTTGCTGCTACTATGATTATTGCTGCTCTGGCAGGCATTAAAGTTTTCGCCACCGGCGGTATCGGCGGTGTTCACAGAGGCGCGCAGGAAACTTACGATATCTCCGCAGACCTGCAGGAACTTGCCAAGACCAGTGTCGCAGTTGTCTGTGCAGGGGCCAAGTCCATCCTGGACATCGGTTTGACTCTGGAGTACCTGGAGACTTTCGGTATTCCTGTAGTTGGCTTTAAGACTGATGACTTCCCTGCTTTTTATACCCGTAAGTCCGGCTACGGGGTTGATTATAGAATTGATTCTGCTGTTGAGCTGGCCCGTGCCATTAAAACTAAATGGGAACTTGGTCTTGAGGGCGGGGTTGTAATCGGCAATCCTATTCCCCCTGAACATGAATTGGATTCAGAGAAGATTACCAGGGCCATTGCTGACGCTGTTATCGAAGCAGAAGCGAAGGGCATTAAGGGCAAGGAAACGACCCCCTTCCTGTTAGGAAAAGTTTTGGAAATTACTGAGGGTAAAAGCCTCGACGCAAATATTGAATTGGTTTACAACAACTCCGGTCTGGCAGCGGATCTGGCAGTCCAACTGGCCAAGCTAAACTAGTCTTTCCATGAATTATTTTTTTCAGTAGCCATGTCAACCGACATGGCTACACTTTTATCTGTTAATATTTGAACTATGAATTTTTCATAAGGAGGAGAACAGTGAGACAAAGCAATTTGAGCAGAGCTGAAGGACTTCAGCTTTTGAAAAAGTATAACAAGGAAGATTTCCACATTCGTCATGCGCTGACAGTTGAGGCAGTGATGCGATATTTTGCTGAGGAATACGCGCCGGATGAGCTGGAGTACTGGAGCATGGTCGGCTTGTTGCATGACATTGATTTTGAACAGTGGCCGGATGATCACTGTTCAAAAGCGCCGGAGCTGTTGCGCGAAGGCGGAGTAGGTGAGGATATGATCCGCTCTATCGTCAGTCATGGCTTTGGTATCTGCTCCGAGGTTGAACCCCAGGAAAAAATGGAAGAGATTCTTTTTGCGGTAGACGAATTGACCGGATTGATGGGAGCTGCCGTTCTCATGCGCCCCTCCAAGAGTTTTCAGGATATGAAGGTCTCCAGTGTGAGGAAGAAGTTCAAAGACAAGAGCTTTGCCGCGGGCTGTTCACGAGAGACTATAGCTATGGGTGCTGAGCGGCTAGGCTGGACACTAGATGAACTGCTAGAAAAAACACTTACAGCAATGAAGGCTGCGGAAACGTGGATTGAATCCGAGGTCGCTCAGAACATATGACCGGTATAGGAACCATAGTAAATACTCTGGCTGTTGTAGTTGGGGGTGGAGCGGGCCTTTTGCTCAGGAGCGGCATCAGAGAGCGATTTAAGGAAACTCTTTTGCAGGCTTTGGGTGTGTCGACCATGTTCATCGGCATTTCCGGTGCTTTGCGCGGCATCTTTGTCGTAGATGGATCTTTGCTTGATACCAGGAATACCTTTCTGATGATAATTTGCCTGGTATTGGGCGCACTATTTGGAGAGTGGATCAATATTGATCTCCTGATGCAGCGGTTGGGCAATTTCCTCAGAAGAAAAGTAAAGGTCAAGGATGAAGAAAACTCTTTTGCGGAAGGTTTTGTAACGACAACGATTATCATTTGCACGGGTGCGATGGCTATCGTCGGTTCCTTTCAGGATGCCTTGCTGGGGGATCCCTCCATGCTATTCGCCAAGTCGGCGCTGGACGGTGTCATTGCAGCGATCCTGGCATCCACTTACGGGGTGGGCGTGCTTTTTTCTGCCATACCTCTGCTAGTCTACCAGGGCAGTCTAACCATTCTGGCAGCCTGGATCAAGCCGATCCTGAGTGATCTGATGTTGTTCAATATTTCTTTCATCGGATCTGTCCTTGTATTCCTGATCGGTGTGAACATGCTTTTTGAAAAACGCATTCGCATAGCCAATTTTTTGCCTGCGATGATTTTCGCTGCAATCTTATCCTTATTTATTTAATATAAGAAAACCGACCACAGTTAAGTAAATTGAACTGTGGCCGGTCTTTTTCTCACGATAACAATTAATTGATTCTATATCAGTCTTGCGCCAGCAATGCTTCTGCTACAGCCTGAGCCTGGTCAAGGTCTTCCTGGGTCGGGTTCCAGTTGACACGCAACTCGGCATCTACCACATCAAAACCGGCATCAGCCAGGCTTTCCTGAAGTATTTTTACTGATTCACCGGTCCAGCCGTAACAACCGAAGGCGGCTGCCTTCTTGTTCTTGAATTTCAGAGATTTGAGGAAGGTCAACCAGCCGTTGACACTGGACAAGACATCATTTAAGACTGTCGGTGATCCTACCGCAATAGCCCTGGACTTGAAGACCTCTGTCATAATTTCATTTTTGTCGGCTTTCGCAATATTAAATACCTTAACTCTTGTTTCAGGAGAAAGCTCATTGATGTGCCCGGCGATGGCGTTGGCCAGGGCAGTGGTGCCTTCCCACATGGTTTCATAAACAATAGTGATCTGATCTTCCTGATAGGCATCAGCCCAAGTGGCATATTTTTCAACAATCTGTATTGGATTATCGCGCCAGATTACACCGTGACTGGGAGCGATGATATCAATATCCAGATTAAGGGCGCCGATTTCTTCCAGCTTGCGAGTGACCAGAGCAGAGAAAGGGTTGAGAATGTTGGCGTAGTACTTCATGGCTTCCTTCTCCAGGAGGCAGGGGTCGGCAAGATCGTTAAAGAGCTCTTCTACTGCAAAATGTTGACCGAAGGCATCATTGGAAAAGAGGATGTTGTCACCTGTCAGATAGCTGGCCATACTGTCAGGCCAGTGCAACATACGCATTTCGACAAAGACCAGGGACTTGCCGTTACCTACGTCGAGGGTATCACCGGTTTTGACAATGTTGAAGTTCCAGTCTTCGTGATATTGACCCTTGAGACTTTTAACGGCGTTGGCCGTACAATAAATGGGTGTATCGGGAATTTCCCGCATTAACAGAGGGAGAGAACCTGAGTGATCGACTTCACCGTGCTGAACCACAATGTAGTCAATGTCTTTCAGATCTATTTCCTGCTTAAGATTATTTAAGAAATGCTCTCCGTGAGGTTTCCAGATTGTGTCCACAAGAACGGTTTTTTCTTCTTCGATCAGATAGGCATTCTGGCTGGAACCATTAAAGATACTATAGTCACTGCCGTGAAATTCTTTCAGTTCCCAGTCAATAAAGCCGATCCAGCTGACATTGTTCTTAACTTTCTTGCGCATTAAAAAAATCTCCTTACATAAATTGTGCTTATTTGATGTTCCGGATTTATTATCATCTAATCATAGCAAAGAATTTAAAAATGAAACTAATATTTTTTGTTAAGAGTTACAGATTATAGAATACAAAGGGGGAAGCTATGTTACTGGTGTTTTGGTCAGTTGATGCTATAGTCGAACTAACGATTAGGTCACTTTAAGGAGGCAAGCTTATGATTAGCCAACATATGACGATTGCGGAAGCGGTCAAAAATAATCCTGATATCATTAATCCATTGTCTGAATATGGCATCGACTATTGTTGTGAAGGTGCGAAAAAACTCAGTGATGCCATGAAAGTTAACAATATCGATCCTGATATCTTAATCACACAGTTGAATAACGTCAGGGATCCTGATACTAACCTTGACTTCAAAAAAGCTCTGCGAATGGACCGGCCTGAAGATAAAAAGAAGCTGATTGCCCATATTATCAAGCACCACCACCGCTTGGAAGAGAAGCTCCTCTCAGAGATTGGCGAATACTTACCGATTCTGCTCCGGGTGCATTATGAAGAGCACAGTGACGAGCTCTCCCGCCTGTACAAGAAGTTTTCACAGCTGAACGCTGAACTGACAGTTCACTTGGCGAATGAAGAGCGTGCTGAGTTTCAGCGCATACTTGAAGATGAGGACTTTGACAGGTCGACGATGCTCGCTGAACACGATATAATCGCCGGCCTTTTGCACGATGTGAAACGTATGACCAATGATTTCACCCCGCCTCCCGATTGCTGCCAGACCTATGAGTTGGCTTTTGCCAGGCTTAAGGAATTGTATGAGGATATTCACCAGCATTTCTTCCTGGAAAACAACATCCTCTTTGTGTAAATACAGTTACAGCTTCGAGAGTGAAAGTTTAACAAATGATTTGCCTTTTTACCCATCTCTGTGATATCATCATTCGGCGTATAGTAGCTTATGGAGGTTAGCAATGGATACCATACAAATAGTCCTCGGCGTCATTTATGTCATCGTCTGCATAGGACTCATTATTACAGTCATGTTTCAAGAATCCTCATCTAAAGGTTTGGGTGCGCTCTCAGGCGAAAGATCAGACACTTTTTATGGAAAAACAAAGAAAAACAGCCGTGATGCAATCCTGTCCCGTTTGACTGTTGTGTTCGCCGTATCATTCGCAGTGTTGTCGATGGTCCTCTATCTATTAACCGGCCGGGGAATATAACTGATTTAGAGTTTTTTAATAAAAAGATAAAAAGAGCCGAATGGCTCTTTTTTGATTGTGCTTACTCAATCTGTTTCTATGATTGCTTGTCCGGATTGTACTCACAAATAGAAAATGGAGCCAGACGCTCCATTAGTTCAGCCGGCACATCGTCTCTCATTTCAACAGTGACGGGCTCGTTCAGATTCAAGCTGAAAATTCCCATAATCGATTTTGCGTCAACAACATATGGTCCGGATACGATACTGATCTGACCGGGGTACTGGTTGACGAGCCGAACAAAATTTTTAACTCGTTCTATAGATGAAAGCAAAACTTGACAACGTTGCATATGACCTCCGAAATTACCTATTTCAGTTTATATGAAAGCGGAATAATATACTAGGATACATGTCTTTTGTATCATAATCAGGGTCGATGATATGCTGCATATATTATGATAATAATATTGTTTAGAAAGTTTATTAATGGATAAAAAAGAGCAAATTAAATTTGCCTCGCTGGCTTTGGGTTGCAAGACTAATCAATATGAGTTGGATGCTCTCAATGACGAAGCAGCGGCTGCCGGATTTCAAACGGTAGCTGCTGATGACGTTGCGGATGTTTATGTCTTGAATTCATGTACGGTGACAGCAGAGGCCGGCCGTAAATGCAGGCAGATGCTGCGACGCTTTCGCAAACAAAATCCGGAGGCACTCATTGTCTGCAGTGGCTGCCATTCTGAACTTTATGACCTGGGATCGCTATGCGATCTCTCGATAGGAACGGTTGGACGTTCACAGTTACTGGCAGAGATCATTGCAAGACTTGCAGAAGCTGAGGCCCCTGATGCTGAGCCGCTGCGACAGGAGCGATTTGTTGTCGAAAGTGAAAACCCTTTATGGAGACAGTATGAGGAATTGTCCGGCACGGCATATGCAGAAGAGACTCGTGCTTACTTGAAAATACAGGATGGCTGTGACAACCGCTGTTCTTATTGCGCTACCACGTTGGCGCGCGGTCCTGCGCGCAGCCGGCGGCCTGAGGCGATTATCCGCGAAGCAGAGAAACTTGTAGCCGCAAATTACGGAGAGCTGGTGCTGACCGGAACAAACCTTAATTCTTATGCCTGTGATTGGCAGCGGCATGACCCCGAATCCCCCGGGTTGATCGATCTTCTTGAAGAACTAAACCGGATTCCGGGCCTGATTCGACTACGGTTGAGTTCTATTGATGCTGCAGGAATTATTTCAGACGAGTTCATGAAACGTTATGCCGGAATGGAACGCGCCTGCCCGCATTTCCATCTTTCCCTGCAAAGTGGTTGCAACAAGATACTGCGTGCTATGCGAAGGCGCGACACGCGCGAAAGCTTTCGTATGGCCGTACAGACGATACGTAGATACTTACCCGAGGCGGGTATCAGTACGGATATTATTGTCGGTTTTCCGGGAGAGACAGAGGAAGACTTCCAGGAAACCATGGACTTTTGTGAGGAAATGAACTTCATGCGGATTCATGTCTTCCGCTTTTCACGGCGTGAAGACACGGCAGCTTATGATATGCCTGATCAACTGCACGGTGATATCAAGCGTGAACGGGCTGAAAGAATGCATGCACTTGCCGAACAGCTGGCTCACCGGGCAATCGACAAAAGCCTGGGTGAGAGCAGAAGTGTCTTAGCTGAAAGAGATGATGAGTTTGGGAGATGGCATGGTTATACGGAAGACTATCTTCCGGCAATTGTCTTGCCTGACAAAGTCGGCGCGATATCGCGGGGTGATCTGCTTAAGGTCAGATTGTGCGAGCGCTGTGACTCTTTTGTAATAGCTAGGGTATCTGATTGATGTTAAACTGTATAAAGCAAGAAAATGGAGGGACTTTTAATGGATCAAGGTGATACAGCCCGCTTCGAAATTATTACCGACCGTAAACAGCAAGCACACGATATTATGGCGGAAGTTATGATTTCCCTGGAGGAAAAAGGCTATAACCCGATCAATCAGCTTGTTGGCTATTTCCTCTCCGGCGACCCTACTTATATCACTAACCATAAGGGTGCCCGTGGAGTAATCAGACGCATGGAGCGTGATGATTTGCTGGCGGTAATAATCAAGGATTATGTCGAGCAACTCGATTAGCATATGAGAGCTCTGGGGATTGACTTCGGTTTACGCCGTGTAGGCATTGCTTTGAGCGATCCTTTACGGATTGTAGCGTCTAGACATTCAACGCTGATTTGGAATGGCAAGGATTTAGATGCGCTGTTAGAGCGTATCTTTCTTCTTTGTGAAGAAAATCAGGTTAACACTATTGTTGTAGGCTATCCGCTGCGAACTGACGGGGATAAAAGTCCCATGACCGACCTGACTGTGAGTTTTGCCGAGCGACTCAGGGAAGGTGGCAGGGAAGTGGTTCTGGTCGACGAGAGATATACATCACTTATAGCCGGCCAGATTCTTCAGGAAACTAAGAAGAATAAAGGGCGTGACAAAGGACTGATTGACCGGATTGCTGCTGAAATAATTCTGCAGGACTATTTGGAAAGTGAGCGAGATTGTGCTCTTTAGGCTACACGCGTTAACGCGCATCTGTTATAATCTGCCCTAAGCTCAGAAAACATATATTTGAAGGACAGCTAATGTCTTACTAGTTGCTGCCGCCAAATTGTTTGAGCATATATTTGAACTAATAGGAGGAATTATATATGGATTTTTTAAAACTCTACTACAGCCCTAATCACGAGGGATGCTCTTGTGGCCATGGTCACGGAGACCATGATGATTTTGATGGGTCTTTCGAGGATTCCGAGATTATTTTGGTAGATCCCGAAACTAATGAAGAATTTGCCTTTATCTTCTATGACAATTTTGTTTTCGAGGATGAAGAATACTGTGTTCTGGTTACAAAAGAAGATGAAGAAGACGAAGAGTCCTTTTCCTGGCTGATTATGCAGTATAGCTGCGATGAAGATGGCGAAGAAGCCCTGATCAGTCTGGATGAGGAAGATGAAGACCGTATCTACGCAGTATACGAAGCCATACTCGACGAAATGGACGAGGAAGAGGAGAATGAAGAGGAGTAACACTTCTTCAGGCTCAGGCAAGAAACCAGAACATCGTCCGATGGGGCGAAAACGCAGCATTGAAGATGATGTTCTGGCAGTTCTGATCGACGAGCGTTCGGGACGTGAATACTATGTCTCTATGCTTGATAGCTTTCCGTACAAGGGTCGTTCTTATTCGGTGATGTATAATTATGAACCTGATGATGGTTACCGCCGTGATCCGGAAATTGTTGTTATGCGCTCCTGGCGCGATAATAACGGAGAGCAGTTATTTTCTTCGATCAGGGATCGCAAGGAATTGGATGCAGTTTTCGAAGTGTTTTTCAGTCGTTACGCAGAGTCGATTACTTCAGATTCATGAGTTCGGCAGACTGAGCATTGATCCCTGAGCTATCCGGCGATGAGAGCGTGCTTCGTTCGGCTCTGAATGGAAGGGTAGATATGTCGCAGCGTATAGAAACTAAGTCTGAAGGCAACGACGGCGGGGAAGTCAAGTTTCAGAAACGTAAATTTTCGCTGGCTTCTGTTCTTTTACCGATATTTTTTCTTTTTTTACATCAAATTGTACTCAATGCCATGGCCTTTTTGAGGATATATCTTTATGCAAAAAATACAGGCCTTGCAGGTGAGGAACTGATGAGGGTCTTCACACGGCCGGATCTCTTTTATCAGTATTTACTTGCATCGGATGCACAAAATTATGCTTCTCTCCTGGCCATGCTGATACTGATACCAGTTTATCTGCTGTATCTTTTCTGGCGCAGGCGCAAAGATTCTGATATTGTTCGTCTGCAAAGGCAGGGGATTGTATCTTATTTTGAAAGTGTAGTTCTGATAATCGGTACACTGGGACTGACACAGCTTTGGATGGCTTTTCTGCTTTTGTTCGAAGAAGCGGATAACTTCATCGGAAAGGCCTTACGTGATTATCTGATACAAGCGGAAATGCTGACTTCGGAAGAAGGCAGCCTCTTGCTGCAAGTAATTTCATTAGTAGTTTTAGTGCCAATAGCGGAGGAACTCCTTTTTCGGGGTATTTTGCAGGGAGAGCTTTCGCTGCGCTTTTCCCGCACGACAAGAGTTCTTGTCTGTTCAGTTGTTTTTGCTGTTTTCCATTTTGACCTTATTCAAGGTAGCTACGTGTTTCTTGCCGGTATAGTTCTTTCTCTGGCTTATGAACTAACTAACAATCTGTTTGTGCCGGTATTTATGCATATGGTCTTCAATTTTGTCGGAGGTGGAATTTTACAGCGGATTTTCAACCTGGATGAACAGGGAGCCGGTATTTTGCTAATTCTTTTGTTTGTTTTTATCCCCTTAGCTCTGGCAGTTTTAGCAATCTGGTTTCGCCGTGACAAAGAGAAACGAGAAAAGGAAATTTACGGTTTGTATAATGATCTGAGTGGTAAAATATGAGATTATTTTCCCGACATTTGCCCGAACGCCTCCATAAACGAACTATCGTCGTGTTAGTCAGCGTTATTTTGCTGGTTGCCATTTTGGCCGCCGCAGTTCTGCTGGCAGCAAGGGCCTATGTTGTTCCTGAGAATACGACTACTTTTACCATTGCTCAGGATAACACCGGGCGTTATGTTTCAGGTCTTGGCGTGAACCTGCTTCGCTTGCCCAGGGCTAATTTAATCCATAATGGTGCTTTTGATCAGCCATTGGTGCAAACGCAATTTATTGTAAACGGGGGTAGTGAAAACAAGTTTTCCGTAAATACTTCGGAGTCAATCGGTAATCTTCCACTGACAGATGATTTTTTCAAAGGCGCAGACATCAGTATTTTCCGATCCGGTAATGAAGGAATGCAAAAACTTCACTCTGCTAAGATTACCTCCTATGAAGTTGGCCGCCTACTTAATCAGACAGCGGTAGATTTGCCAGACAATCTTGCCGGTATACGTTGGTTTGATTTCGCAGAATCGGATTCCATCGTTGAAAGGGTTGTGGCTGCAGGATCTGAGGGTACTTTGCTTTCACTGGGGAAGTTGGACGACGTCGAAGTAATTAAGTCAGGTCACGAAGACGACATTACAGCTATTGCTTATGGGCACGATGGTTTCCTGGCGGTAGACAGTGGAGGCAGATTTTATGTATCGGGCGACGGGCTTGATTTTACTGAGTTAAATATGCACGGAACAGGTCCCTTGCTCGATGTTGCCTATCGCTCAGATCCGGGTGGTGATTCCGGCTTTTATCTAGTAGTCGGCGAATCAGGCCAGCTTTATTTAGGGCGGGGCAGAGAATTTGAACAGCTCAGGCTTGGCCTCAGCGGAAGCCTTAATGCTTTGGTAGTACCTGAGGATGGCATAATGTACGCCCTGGGTGATAAAGGATCCGCCTTATACTCACATAACGGTATTGATTGGTTGCAGGATCAAAGTCTGGCTGTAGAAAACGATTGGATCAGCGGGGATGCTGCTGATAATGTTATGTTTTTTGCAGGCAGCAACGGCCTTATGGCGATTAAACGGGGAGATGAAGACTTTGAAATTTTGAATCCGTCACTTCTGATGTCCGTTCTGGGAATTGGAGATGATCTGCAACTATTACCGGATAATACTCCGGATATTGTCTGGCCAAGTTTCCAGGAGATAAGTTTATTTTCTTCTGAACATATTGTTATGATCAGCGAATACGGCAATGCATACCAGTCACTTAATCAGGCATACAGCTGGGAGCTGGTAAACAGTACTGACAGTTCCACAGCTGCTATGAGTACTATGGACCGCCTGCCGTCAGGGCGTGTTTTTATTGCAAAGCAGGACGGCAGCATTGACTGGGCAAGCTTTTCTTCCGTATTCACGTTTGCACCGGCCTTTTCTTCCACAACTGTCTTAGCAGGTGATTACGTGACAGTTGATCTGCCTACTTCTGTTTCACTCAACACTGCGCAACTGCCTGACCTTTATCCTGAAAGGGATGTGAAGGATGGTGAATGGCTTATTTCGGGAAAAGCTTCAGCATCTATTGTGCCTTTATCCGCCAGCGGATATCTCGAAGCGTCAGATGAAGTTTTGCCGAAAAACAGAGCAAGGGGAAGCGTTTTACGCCTTGAAAGCGCCAAAGATGAAACATACCTTACTTATCAGGAAAAAGATGCCAGACTGGATCCTAACAATTTGTTTTCCCTGCAGCGCAAAGTCCTGATAAGTGATCAGTTACAGAACCCCATGCGGCCATATCTGGACTTGCGATTGGTCCAGAAAATTGACTCAGCAAATTTGATCACGGCGGTAGAACCTTCAGTTTTTCCATTAAAATTTGATATTTGCCTTGAAGGTACACTAGAGGGTCCTCTGGAAGTCTGGATCTCGGGCTCGGATTTTGAAGTTACTGAAGAAATTGAATTGAAACAGGGCTGGCAGCACATTAATACGTTAATCTTGCTGCCCAGAGCCTTAAATGCTCAGGATCAGGTTTATCTCAATATCGGTTTCGCGGGAGATGCTGTGATCTATCTGGATAATGTTTTCATGGGCCGTACTGATGAATCGCCAAATGATATGTCTGTTTTGGTAAGAAATATAGCATCAGCTGCTCCGGATATTTCTGTCCTGAGATTGTCGTGTGTGCCCATTGGCAAGCCCGGCTACAAAGCTGATTTCTGGGCTCTGCCCGAAGGTGAAACCGGCTATCTTTCGTCCCAAAGCAACAATAATGACCGTCACAATCTTGGCGCAGTTTTGCAACTGTCTGAAGGTATTAATGCTTCACCCTGGTTGGTAATTGATGCAAGGGCGGATGAGGAGGAAATTCATAATTTGCTTGAATATCTGGCCGGATCACCCCTATCGGGCTACGGTAAAGTCAGAGCAAACGATGGAGTTCTCGGACGCTGGACTGATGTCTTTGACCTCGTCTATATAGAGCTGGTTGACAGCGCAGACACCCTGCCATCGGATCGTCTGAAAGCACAGCGTGTGGATTGGGTGGTAGAACAATGTCAAAACTCAGCTCTTTATCAGGAAATTTCCAATAAACTGGTTTTCATTGACGGTATGGATTATGAAGAAGGCGGTATCAGGACAAAGGTTGATTTTCATGCCAGCAGCCTTCACAGTGATCAGATCCTGAGAGGGAGTGCGGATTTGGATCTGTTTATAAGCGAATGGCAGCAGTCGCTGCCCAGGCGAACGATAGTAGGGAGTTCTTTCCGACCGGAGTTGATTTCCTCGCTTAGTAATGAGAGCGTTCTGGACACTAATGTACGATTGGCTGATTTGGCAGCCCTGAGTTTATCCGGATTGGAGAGTGAAACAGAGCTGGCTCTCTTAGATGTGGATTTGTTGGATCCCACTTACTATGTGAGAGATAATCCTCGGATAGCACTTCTTGAGCTGGCTGAGCTGCTGAAAGGGGCCAGCGTTCTTGACAGAGCTTCGCGGGAACTGCCAAATGATGAGGCAACAGCTCCTGAGTCATTTTCAGCAACTGAAAAGGATGCAAGTGTTCAGGAAGAAGACGATAATCACAGTCTGTTGCTATTTTCTTTTGAAAAAGAAGATAACTATTTGCTGGTTGCTGTGAATCTGGGAGAAAATGCAGAGCGATTCGCCCTGCGTGGTCTGCCACAAATAGAGTCGGTTGCCCGGAGTAGTTTTGACAGCAAAGGAAGACTTATCGGAGAAAAATTGCAAAAGAGAAACAATACATCCTTTTCAGTCATGCCCGGTGGCATCGTTGTACTTAAGATTGAGATTAGTGAGTAATGGCATGCTGCGGGAAGGCAGCCGGGATAGAAAGAATAATTGAGGAAACAGGTGAGACATGGAGTTGTTTGAGCTATTAAAATCTATTATTTACGGTATCGTTCAGGGAGTCACTGAGTGGCTGCCAATCAGTAGTACCGGACACTTAATTCTGCTGGAGGATTGGCTGCCGCTAAGTGCGGGAACATCCCCTGAGCAGTCGTCGGCATTTTTCTCCTTATTCATGGTGAGTTTGCATCTGGGCTCGATTATGGCCGTAATAGTTAATTTCTGGCCTGAGCTCTGGCCCTTCAAACGCCGAAAAACTTTGGCTGCATCGGGAGTTCCTTTCGATGAATCTTCATACATATCCTTTTTCTCCGATTCTGTTCTGATGAGCAGGTCGCAATTGCGCATGTGGATAAACATCGTGATCGCTGTTATCCCTGCGGGGATTGTAGGGGTGTTTTTTGACGACTTTTTCGAAAAACTCTTTTACAATCCTTTTTCAGTAGCAATAGCCTTGATTGTGGTAGGTGTTATTTTTATATTTATGGAAAACTATATTGCAGGCAAAGAAAACAAAATCACTGAAATGGATCAAATCACCTGGCGGCTTGCATTAATCATCGGTTTATTTCAGGTCATTGCGGCGATTTTCCCTGGCACTTCGCGTTCCGGAATAACAATTATTGGCGGACTCTTGTTTGGTTTGTCACGTCCCCTGGCGGCAAAGTTTACCTTTTATCTGGCTGTTCCTGTAATGATCGGAGCAAACGTGCTCAAACTTTTTAAATACGATGCCGGCATTAACAGCACACAGATATTAATTATATTCGTAGGTATGCTGACAGCATTTCTGATATCCATCTTGGTGATACGTGGCTTGCTCAGATACATCAGAACCAATAATTTCAAACCCTTTGCCTGGTACCGCATCGCTTTAGGAGTGTTTGTCCTCGCGGTAGCTTTTGCAGGATTGTTATGATCAAAAAGATTCTGATGTGTTAATGATTGAGGTGAGTAATGACTGTTAATAATAGTGGTGAAAATACTAGGAATTTGATGACACGTGAGCAATTTCTTTCGCTGATCAAGGATTTGGAAATTCCTGACGGGGAAATAGCTGCCGGAACGAGAGCGAGATGGAATAGCTTATGCAAGCCGATCGGTTCTTTTGGCCAACTCGAGTTCTTTCACCAGAGACTTGCAGCGATCGAAGGGACAACAGATCCGGATATTTTACCACGAGCGCTTTTTATTTTTGCTGCAGATAACGGCATAGTGGTGGAGGGAGTTACACAATCCGGACCGGAAGTCACAGCTCAGCTTATGCGCGATATCGTAGGAAGAAAATCAATAATTAATATTATTGCCCGTGATACAGCAACTACTGTTATTCCGGTTAATCTGGGTGTCCGTGATCTGAATGAAGAAGACGGTATAGTCCATGTGCCGATAAGTCCAGATGGCACAAAGAACTTTGCAGAAACCGAAGCTATGAGTGAAGCCGAGATGATGCTGGCCATACAGCTAGGATATGAATTAGCGTCGGAAGCGATCAATAATGGTTATAAACTTTTGATCGCAGGAGAAATGGGGATGGGCAATACCTCGACTTCTACCGCCTTGCTAGCAGCATTGGAAGAGACTAATGCCGCTTCTATATGTGGTCGTGATGCAGGACTTTCTGATGAAAAGTTCTTGCGCAAACAGGAAGTTATCGCAGCAGCTTTGCAAATGCATAATTTGTCCCCTGATGATCCAATGACAGCTCTGCGAACGGTAGGTGGTTTTGATATAGCGGC
>WPCI01120693.1_pt1 | contig 14868 bp, 15 predicted proteins | sample 5399871 | NCBI WGS metagenome assembly WPCI01 (sample SAMN12869469, study PRJNA574797) | sludge metagenome | isolation source: wastewater treatment of pH7 | place: China:Beijing | collected 2019-05-20
TGGAGGGGCCATGAAAGAAATAGGTACTGCTAATACAACTTCATTTATGGACAAAGATTTGCAAGCGAATACAGTATATAAGTATGTAGTATCTGCTGTCGATACATCTGGTAATGAATCAATGAAAAGTGATGCCATCACAGTTACAACAAAAGGACAAGAAAACTCTTATGAACAATGGAATGCGCGTAAAGCGATAGGTGCGTGGATTGAAATGTGACGGATATAGAGACAGGTGAAAAAACAAAAAGTCGCACCTTATATAGGTGTGTGTGGATTGAAATCTTAAAGAATACTATGAAATTGAAAGAAGTACTGTCGCACCTTATATAGGTGCGTGAATTGAGATCGCTAGTGCTAAACGTCTAAAGGAATTGTATGGGAGTCACACCTTTAGTAGGTGTTTGGATTGAAATTGATAAGACACTTGATAGTATTTTATTAAGCCTTAACGCATTACCCATATACTATTTGACTAACGTCCTTCATAATCTTGAGGGAAAAGGATTCTTTTGGTAATGCGTTAACTTTAATTAAAACCTTCTTGAAATGTATAACAATATTATATAATATATAGGTATATTGTTAGTTTATTTGATTCCGTTTATTCCCACACCTTATGTGTTGTGGTTGAGTTGTAGAAGCAAGTTGCGTCTTGTTTCAATTGTGAAAGGGCTTCTTTGAGCCGATTAGTGTATATATAGCTTATTTTGCTATACACATTTTTAATCGACTTGAAGAAGCCCTTTTTGTGTTGTTTTCAGGTTTGCAGGCGGGGTTATTTTTGATTTATAAAATAACAAATTAAAAAGTAGAGGAGATAAAAAATGAAAAACGATTGTAGACACTTAAGACTAATACCAACAGTAGAGGAACATAAAAAACGAATGGAAAAAAACCGGAAGTCATATGCTGCATCAGCAATGTTAATCGAATCCAGATCGAGAATTAATCAATTGCGAGGTTGTTTAGAGGCAGAAATCATATTACCTGATGGTAAAATGCAATATTTTAAACCAAACGCCATTCATGAAAAGGAAGCCATTCAAGAAATTGCATTATTTATTGAAGGCGTACAGGAAGCAAAAGGAGGCTATGTTATCTTATGGCGCTTTGTCGGGCAACAAAGTTTTTTCCAGGGTACAAAGGTCGTAGCTGAACCGAAGTTTCGTAAAATTATGCGTAAGCTGAAAGATTATTTTTTTGACTACGAGGAAGTTGTTTATGAGACTGAAAAATAAGGAAGATAGAGGGATAGATATGAAAAAAGATAACATTTGGACAGTATTAGATGATCCAAAAGAGCAGGAAACAAGAGGGCCATCTCAAGAACCGGATGATATATTCGCTGGTGTGGATGAACTACCGGAGATTACAGATGAAGAACTACCATTCTAATTATGTCGAGGTAGTGTATAGAGGGTAAAAGGAAGAACTAAGTAATGTATATACTTGGATCTTCCTTTTTTTATTATAAAAAAAGAACTTGGAGGAAAATATAATGAGAATCGGAAATGATTTAGCGGCTGGATTTTATCCAACACCACTAACAGAAGGGAAACATTTAGTACAATTATTACAAATGGAATCACAGCGAGCTTATGCTTGCTTTGACCCGTGTTGTGGAGAAGGTACAATTTTACGAAGTTTTGCAGATGAGGTGAAACAAGTTGGTATACAACTTGATACATATGGTGTGGAATTAGATGCAACTCGATATTACAAAGCAAAAGAGCAATTAGATGTAGTGGTACGCTCGAGCTTTGAAAGCATGATGATTAGTCATGACTATTTTCCACTAATCTTTTTAAATCCACCTTATAATACGGAGCTTCGTATAGATAATGAAAAATCAGAGGAAATGGAGTTCAACTTCCTAAAACGTGCTCACCATTATTTAGCAGAAGGTGGGATTATGGTATATGTAATTCTATATGACAGATTTGCTAGAGACGATATCAGTTATTTCTTGGCTAAGAATTATGAGGAAATAGGCTTAATGCGTTTTGGTGATGAAAATAAGGAGTTCGATGCATTTAAACAGTGTGTCTTCATCGGTCGTAAGCGTGAAGCTATGAAAAATGATACATACTTTAACGATCGGTTCGCTAATTTTTGTGAAAATATGTCAGACCTTATTTTCGTCAAAAAAAATGTGAATACATTAGCAGAAATGGTGAATCGTAAAAGTTGGATTATACCTGAATTGCATCATCAGAAAAAAATCATTTTTACATCAAGAGTGGATTATAAAAGTGCTTATGAAGGAGTAGGGAAATCGGAAGGTATCTCGTCGCTCAAAAAGCGTTTAAATAGAGGGAATGGTTACTCACTACAAGGCGAGAAAACAGCTGCAGAGAGAGCAAAGATGCCAATTGCTTCTGGACAATTAGGACTATTGCTGATAACAGGTGTGGCAGATGGTTTGCTTGGTGAAGGTGATACACTCCATGCAGTTCGTGGATCTGAAAATGTGTATTATGAACATTCATTTGAGCAATTAGAAAAAACAACAAAAGAAGTTGTTTTACAAAAACGTCGCGCTAAATTTATCATTGCAACGCCAAAAGGTGAAGTCAAAGAACTTGTATAGGAAAGGAAGAAGGCTATGTATGTACTATTAGGAATAGGAGCATTATTTATCGTATGGGAATTTAGTAATCGTATGTTTCGTATTGCTATTGTACTTACAGTCATTTGTTTATGTGCTTCTCAATTAGGTGCAGGTACATATTTGGAAGTATTAGAGCAATTCTCTGTCTTTCAAGGTGCAGGTGATATGCTACATGCGGCTGAACAGTCATTACCAGAGTGGAAACAGTTTATAGATTTTTAACCAATAAATTGAATGAGTAGGACATGAAACGTATCGAATAAGATGCGTTTTTTATTTTAGGAGGGAAACTTATGTTACAAGAAATAATTCAACAAGATACATTTGACCAGGAACAAACACCAGCGATGTTGCAATTGGAGACAGGCACTGCTTCACATTCAGCTTTCTGCTTTGCTATGGCAGTTAATCATAACAACCAAATGCAATTTGCAGTGTTAGGTGCGAATGACAGTACATTAAAGTCATTCAGAGCAGCCATATCAATGGGTACTAGTCGTTTGTATTTTGGAGAGGGGCAAAAAGAAGAATTACATTATGTATTAGGCAAAAAAATGAATGTAAATTCGAAAGGGCAATTTGAGTTTATAAATACACAAACAGTAAATAGAAAAAAGGCAATTATTGCGTTTTCTAAAGAATTAGAAGAAAAGTATATTGTGGCAATTGATGAAGCACCAGAAATGCAAGTAAGAGATTTCTTAATGGCTCCTCCATATGGTCTCCCAATTTTAGAAGAATGGGCGAAACCAATTTATGAAGAGATGTTAACAAGAAATTTGTTACAACCATTAAATGTGTATTTTGATAGAAATGAATTTACTTCTCTATCTATTGCGCAGGTAGCGTTAAAAGAGGAGGATTGTAAAGAGTTTTTATCAGAAATGATACGTACTGGAAAATGTCAATTCCCGCAAGAGGGTACAGGTGAAAAGATCAATGAAATTAATGATTTAAATGAATATCTATTGGAATATTCGCCTGTCATGCTTGATAAAGTAACAAAATTAGATGAGCCTTTACATCAACCGATGAAAGAACAGGCATTATCTCATTTTGATACATACCAAAGACCATTATTCCCTGTACAGGCACATGTAGCAACAGGTGCAGCAAAAGCATTACAAGTACAAAAAGGGATCATTATACAGGGGGAAATGTCGAGCGGAAAAAGTGCAATTATGACAGCGACAGTAGATGGATATTTCCATTTGACAGGACAAAAAGGATATCGTACCTGCGTATTTGTGCCACCGACTCTAACTGAGAAGTGGGCAAAAGAAGAAATACGACACTTAATACCAGACGCAGATGTACATCTGATTAAACGTACAGAGGATTTAATTCGCATTCATCAATCTTGGATCCAGGCAGGAAGGCCAAAACCAGAAAAGCCAACCTTCTTTGTCATTAGTTTTACTACAATGCGAGGGGATTCTATTAAACAGATGCCATTACCTTATAAGCAAATTGCACTTTCCAAGAAATCGGAGGAAGAGGTGCAAAGATATTATAAGAATGGATACTATTGTCCAGATTGTGGTGCTAAGTTACGTAAAAAAACGTCTTCTATTATAGTTCAACAAGCTAATGGTGAACAGAAAGAAGTCTGCCAGTATAAAGATTTTACAGCAAGTGACTTAGATTCGAAAACAAATAAAAATAGTGTATGTGCTGATTGTAATTCAAACATTTGGAGTCCAAAAGTAAAAACGAAATATGCGAGTTTTAAAGATTGGACCAAATATGAAAATAAATTAGTACAAGCAATAAAAGAGGGAAATAAACCGCTGCAAAAACAACTAGAGCTAGAGAATCGTGTGAAGCCATATGATGCGAAACAATCAGGAAGAGCATATCGAAAGGTAGCTACTGTTGAGTATATTCGTAGAAAAATGAAACACTTCTTTGATGCTCTTATCGTTGATGAAGTTCACGAATGTGTGACACGTTACCTTATAAGTGTCGCTTAATTGATACGAAATAGGTGGCCTAAAAGTATTTTAGGTACAACTGATATACCGATGTCAGGAATGAAAGCCGTCATGTTGAGCTGAAACTGACAGTCTAATACTCCTACATGCATTTATCTTGATAGAGATACATTGCGTTATGTATGAAACTAGGTGAAGTCGGCTGAATCTAATTCTAAAGCCACTCTTACAGAGAGGGTATGGTTAGAGATAGGCCGGGACGCTATAAAATACCTATGATGAGAATGTTCCATGGGGAACTGACGAAGACTGCGAATGTACGCGCCTATAGGACTAAAGAATGGGAAACCTTTCTTGCTACTTATGTAGTGTGAGATACCGATGAGTAAGATTATTCGTTATGAAAATCGGCATAGTCAACAAAGAGACTATAAGGCTCACAGGTGTAAAGCAGCCATCTAAGGGTATATGTAAAGCTAGGTATATTGGAACGTGGTAAGCAGCCAACTTCTATACCAAACACCTATCAGTGGGAAGTTCACTATAAGATTCAATAACGAATCGAAATGTGTTTATGGTTGTGAAAGTAGGGTCACAGTACCGTTGAAGCTATGGAAACATAGTGGAGGGATAGGCCCAAGTCTAGTTTTACCAATAGAAATTCGAGTTAGAGTTGTAGCTCATATTTCGGGTAAGAAGGTGAGTTGGAAATCACTTAGAGGAGCTGATTTCTACACCAATGAGCGCGATAGCAAATCGACATAAACAATACTATGATTTCACAGGAATACAGAATGATTTATTCCAAAGAAGTCGTGAGGGTACTAAGAATTTCAAGAACCTACTAGAGATTGTCATTTCGGATGAAAATATTTTATTAGCATATCGGCAAGTTAAATCAAACACCGGTTCAAAAACCCCGGGTACTGATGACAAAACAATTTTGGATCTTGCTAATACTAATCAAGATGAGTTCATTCATTATATGAGAGAACTAGTGTTAAACTACAAACCAAAATCGGTTAGACGTGTATGGATAGATAAAAATTACTCAAAAGGGAAAAGACCTTTAGGTATTCCTTGCATACAAGACAGAATCGTCCAACAAATGTTCCTGAACGTTCTGGAACCAATATGCGAAGGGAAATTCTACAATCATTCTTATGGTTTTAGGCCAACACGTACTACACGACATGCGGTTGCAAGAGTTCAAACATTAGTAAATATCAACAAATATCACTACACGGTTGATATTGATATAAAAGGTTTCTTTGATAATGTAAATCACTCCATTCTTCTTAAACAAGTCTGGAATATTGGCATAAGAGACAAACGAGTAATCGCTGTAATTAGCAAAATGCTTAAAGCACCGATTAAAGGAGAAGGTATACCAACAAAAGGCGTACCCCAAGGTGGAATTCTTTCACCACTGCTATCTAACATTGTCCTCAATGACTTAGACCAATGGGTAGCCGATCAATGGGAATGCTTTGAAACGAGGTACCAATACTCCGTCAACTATTCCAAATACGTTAACCTTAGAAGAAATTCTAAACTTAAAGAAGGATTCTTAGTGAGGTACGCAGATGATTTTAGAATCATGACTAACACTCACGATTCAGCGGTTAAATGGTTTCATGCAGTAGTTGATTTTTTAAATAAAAGATTAAAGCTTGAAATCTCACCAAATAAATCAAAAATTATTAATCTTCGAAAGAAGTCTTCTTCCTTCTTAGGTTATAAATTTAAATCTACTATCAAGGGAAACAAAAGGGTATTCTTCTCGCATATAGATGATGACAAACAAAAACAAATCATCACGAAATTAAAAGAAAGAATCTATGAGATACAAAAGCATCCTTCGGCCGGCAATGCAAATCTTTACAATTCAGTAGTATTAGGAGTCCAAAATAATTTCCAATATGCTACTCACATTGTTAAGGATATGAGCGACATTGAATATAGGGTTTTACGAACTCTTAACAACCGACTGAAAAAAATTGCATGGTATGGCAAGCCCAATGAACTTCCAGAGAAAGGGGCATACCTAAAGTTTTACAAAAATACACGTAAAACATACAGGGTAGCAGGTGTATATCTTTTTCCTATAGGACAGGTTACAACAAAGAATAATCTAAATTATTCACAGTCCATTAACCCCTATACAGATGAAAAAGTATTCGATTGGGACAAAGAACTTACCGAGCTGATGAAATCCAGACTTCCTAATAGAAGCATCGAATATATGGACAATAGACTATCCAAATATTCCGCACAAAAAGGGAAATGTTTTATTACTGGATTACCGCTTAAAGCTAGAGATGTTCACTGTCATCATAAGAAACCCACTTTCCTTGGTGGAACAGATGAGTTTCAGAATCTTATCATCGTTCATAAAGATATCCATACATTAATCCATGCATCACTAGAAGGCACCGTACTAAGGTATGTTAATAGATTCCGATTGCACACAAAACAAATTGAGAAAATCAACCAACTCAGGAAGCTATGTAAACTCGAAAGAATTACTATTAGATAAAACTAGAGGGAACGCCGTATGAGCTGAAAGGTTCACGTACGGTGTGGAGCGGGGGAAAAGGTGGAGATTACTTCAAAACCTTACCTATCGCTATTAAAGAGTGAAACAGCACAAGGAACTGCTTTAGGAAGTTTAGCAAGGGTTTGTAAGAAAGTCGTAGCTGGAACAGGTACATTATTTGGTGGGCGCGCAAGCGACGTATTCTATACGTTATGGCGTCTGTTCCCTCAAAAAATGGTGAAAAGTGGGTTTGAATATAGTTCTTTAATGGAATGGAATGAAACCTACGGAAATATCGAGAGAACATATTACCATGATGGTGAGGTCACATCTAATATAGCTTCACGTGGAGCACAAGGTAATTTAGATAAAACCAAGGTCGTACCTGGTATTTCACCTTATGTGTTTACCCAATTTTTAATGGATACAACCATTAATGTGCGCTTAAAAGATGTGTGGCCAAATCCTGTGGAGTTAATTAATGTACCTACGATTCTTGTCGATATGTCGGAAGAACAAAAACAGGCTTATGAGCATATGAAAGAATCTTTTGAGAAGGCGATTGAAGGGGCGAAAGGTACACCAGATGTTGGGAAACTATGGCTCTCTTATATTCGTACAGGAAATTCGTATCCAGACAATATGAATCACTACCCAAACTATCACTTAGATAATGCGGAAAGAGAATTAGTTTGGTCCAACGAAGAATTCAGATTTGATGAGGATTGTATACAGCCGAAGGAGAAGAAGCTGCAAGAAATATTGCATACTGAAATCTCTGAAGGCCGTCCAACCATCATTTATGTATCTGATACAGGATCTACAGTGAAAGAACGAGACATTCAGCCTCGTTTACAAAAGGTTGCAGAGCAAGTGCCTGGGGCAAAAGTAGCTATACTTCGTACGAATACAGTTACTCCGCCAAAGCGCAGTGCATGGTTAAAAGAGCAAGTAAATAGCGGTGTGAATGTTATCATCTGTTCACAAGAATTAGTTAAGGTAGGATTGGACTTGCTGGCGACGCCAACATTAATTTTCTACCAATTATCATTCAGCTTATTTACATTAAATCAGGCTGCAAGAAGACATTGGCGCATTGGTCAAACAAAGCAATGCAGAACTTTCTATCTTGGATATCGAGAAACATTCCAAGAACAGATGGCGCAATTAATTGCCCAAAAGAATAAAGCTGCTGAAGCAATGAATGGTGATGCAACAAGTGATGGACTGAATGCAATGCTTGGTGATACAGGAGATCTTCAGACGTTATTAATCCAAAATATTAAAAGCGGGAATCAATTAAAAGGTTCAACAGAAGAGTGGACACAGGCAGCATCGGAAGAATCTAAGCGAGTACTTGCAAATATCGGTAAAGTAATTACACCAGTGTTTGAATCAATTGAGATCCAATTTACAAACTGGGTGAAAACATTACCGAGTACATTTGACGTATCGTATATGGAAGATGCGAAATTTGTGCAAAAAGCCGTTGAATATATCCAAGAAGAAAAAGTTCCTGGCGTTGTAGTAAAGCAACGTAAACTTGAAATTGACGGGAATGTAGAAGATATCATACGTACTTTAACAACATTGAATGCCGATAAGCGTATGCTTGTACAAAAACAAGACATTACACTCTGGGATGAATTGATTGTGGAAGTAGATGGTTCTCAAAAGAAAGGAAAACGAAAAAGTAAAGTAATTGAAGGACAATTTGAGTTTGATTTATTTGGTTAAACGAGAGGGGAAAGTCATGTTTACGAAACTTCTTATCGCACTAATTTGCTATATGGTTTATGTAGTTTGCAAAACCAAAAGAAACATGTTGATAGAAGAGAAGAAAAAAGAAAAAGGGCCAGAACCGGTGGAACGACCTGTTTATTGGTGTCCGAGAGAAAATAGACCTATTGGTAGGGAACAAGAACGTGTTACTGTTCCAACGAAAGAGATTACCTTAGAAAAGGATGTAGCCAATATATACGATTTAGTTGCTACATCTATTCGAATAAATGTAGGCGAAGAAGAAAAAGCGTTTGAGCAGGACAAGGAAGTTGCAAAAGAAGTGGAGTATGCTGAAGAATTTCATCATACTCCTGCTTCTGAAGCAGAATATGGAATTCCTTTTCCGAGCGATGAGGATATACCAGAGGAAGTATTTAAATATGAGGAGACGTTTTCGGAACTAAAACAGTTGCCAATCCCACTAGAAACAGAACAGAATCTACCTTTTCCACAAGGAGTATCAGAGGTAGAAGATATGAATCGGGTTGGGTGGACTGCAAAAGTAATAAGACGAGAACAAGGACTGACACGCGTACTGAATATGTCGGATAACAAGCGTTATTGGATTCATACAGAGGGAGAAATCTTACCAGAAAATCAACCGTTGTATTTAGAATTACAAATTGATTCACCGTATTCTTATACATTAGTTGAATGGAGTGATAGACAACTAGGGAATATATAAATTAATTTCCTAGTTGTATTTTTATAGACAGATAGTATGAATGCAGCATTTTTCCACTCATTTGTACAAGGATAAAACATTTTTTTATTTTTGTACAAATGAGTGGGACAGAATGATTCACCATATAAGAATATTCGACTATAATGAGACATTATATGTCATTGTAATATTAAAATGTTTAAGATTAAGTGATTATAATCTTAAAACAGGAGAACTGAGAACTCTCCGCAATATTACAATGCTTAAAATAGATTAAATCCAAACATGAGGATTATATGAAGTAAAAAATATTTATGAGTTAAAAAAATAACAATTTTGAAAGGTGAATGTAAATGATTATTAATTCCCTAAGTAACAATGTAGTAGAAAAATTAGAACAAACGGTGCGCTATGAAAAGAAACAAGTTCAGGTATTACGTGTAAGTAAAAGTAGCTCAAATGTACATGCTTATATGATTTTTCCGGAATTCTCAGAGGTTAAAATTTCAAATACCGAACTGGATGAATATATAGAAAACCTGTCAACAAGCGTGAAGTATGTCATTGATCGTAAGTTGAGTCAACAAGAAATCGAAAAGCAAAATCATTCTTTCATTATGACGTGTGAAGTTGAGGAAGATGGTGTGATAGATGATGAAACTCTTCATTTTAATACGACTTATGTTAAACCACCAACAATTGCAAATAAAGTATTTAAATTAGTATGTGGATTAGGAAATCGTCTAGATAGCCTAAAAGAGTTACATATCACAGTACTAAATAATAATATTAATCGAATTGAAATTGAATTTTACAATGAAAATGAAACATACATTGCAGTAGAGAAGGAAGAAATTGCGAATGCTATTATGGGAGCATATACGAAAGCAAATATCTATTATGCAGCAGATCTTTATTATGTTGCGGAAGGAAATCAAATCAAATTAAAAAGCGTTAAACCGAAATTAGCGGGTGATGTGTGATGAAACAAGAAAAAGGGATGATTGGAGTCCTATGTACGCTTATTTTAATGATTTTACTACTTATACCCTTACAAGCGGCTCAAGCTTCTGTAAAACCAAGTTTTAATGAAGGAAAAGGGAGCGAACTTTCGTCGTCCTTTCAAAAGGGATTAAACAATCGAGCAAAAGCAACAGAGAAAGATGATTCATTTGGCTCATCAATCATACAAAAGATTGAAGGTATGTATGCACCGGCTTTTAAAGTAGGAGTAAATATCTTTTCTATTTCATTCGTATTAGGCGTTATTGTCATGGTTATGGCATTAATTACAAAGAATGGTCAATGGATGAAGTGGGCGACTGGGAGTATGATTTTCTCATTTATTAGCATGATGTCCATGAGACTAAGTGTGTACTTCTTATTTAGTTCCGATGTATTTTCGTTTATGAACATCTTCACGGATTTTTTAGACCTGTTTAAAGCAACAGCACTTATTTTCACACCATTTATGTTAATTGCAGGTATTCGTTTAAGAAAGATTCATGAAAGTACGAAACAGCCTGAGTATTATCGTTGGTCTAACCGTGTCATAACAGGATCTTGTTTGCTGTGTATGTTAGCCGTACTCGCTCCATGGCTATTTGCTAATATGTGAAGAACGGTATATAAAGATAAAAGGTGCTGGATTTAGATTCAGTACCTTTTATCTAACCATTAGATTATTTCTTTCATATTCCGTAAATGTTTTCTTAGTTATAGGAAATAATATGCCACTTAGATACACCGCTCTATTTGAACTACCCTCACATTCACTTCGTGAGGGATTCCTAAGTAAAGAGTTCTATCGAACTCTAATTGATTAGGCTAACCCCGCAGTCCTTGCGGTTAGAAGCCTTATCGCTTCATTCTTTATATTGATACTTGCGTTAATATCTCTATCATGGTGTCTATGACAGGAAGGACAGTCCCATTCACGTAGGTTTAGATTTTTAACGTCTTTATTTTGATATCCACAACAAGAACATAATTGGCTGGAAGCAAATGTTTTCGATACGACAATGACTTGTTTGCCATACCATTTTGCCTTATATTCCAACATGGTTCGAAACTGTGACCAGGATACTTCACTAATTGCTTTTGCTAACTTATGATTCTTTAACATATTCGATACTTGTAAATCTTCTATACCGATAATATCGTGGTTTTTGATGATTTCAGTTGAGATTTTGTCTAAGTAATCTTTTCTAGCATTTGATATGTATTCATGAATTCTAGCTACCTTTACTCGTTGTTTATTCCAGCGAGAAGATCCTTTTATTCTTCTAGAAAGAACACGCTGTGCTTTCTCCAACTTATTTTCTAATAATCGGAAAAACTTCGGGTTCTCATAGGGTGTTCCATCTGACAAAATGGCGAAATCTTTTAGTCCTAAATCTATTCCAATGTCAGAATGTGTTTTTGGAAGTTCTTGTACTTTTGTTTCAACTAATAGTGACACAAAATATCTACCAGAAGGGTTCCGTCTAACTGTAGCATTTAAAATACGTCCCTTTACTTCACGACTTTTGGCAAATCGAATAAGACCTAGTTTCGGCAACTTTATCCTGTTGCCTACAACAGCAATGTTTTCATTTGTTTGTTTCGTTGTGTAAGATTGTACGTTGTTTTTCTTAGATTTAAAGCGGGGGGCGCTGTTTTGTTTTTTGAAAAAACGTGTATAAGCATCCGCAAGGTTGCGAACAGACGACTGAATCGCAATACTATCCACTTCTTTTAACCAAACAAGCTCTTTCTTCATGGCAGGTAGTTTGGCAGAGCATGTACCATAGGTCAAGCCTTTTCCTGTCTCTTTGTATGCGTGATCCCATAAGGATAGGAAATGATTGAATACAAAGCGAGAACAACCTACCGTTTTGTTAATTAGAATTGCTTGTGCTTGATTTGGATAGATACGAAACTTATAGGCTTTATTAATCATCATTTCATTCACATCCATTCCGGTATATGACTATTATAAAGCAAATGTAAGTTCGGTTGATAGTGAAGTAACACTTTATGTATGTCCAACAATTAAGATGACTTCCTGCCATCACTTGTTCGAAGCCAATTCATCTCCCACCTACTCACCGGGCTGTGACTCTTCACGCTTCTTGGGGAAGAAGTTTTCTTGGCTAAAATGATAAAAAATATTGTTCATCTTTGGTTTGAATAGTAAGGGTTCCGTGTACCTCGTTAAAGAGGATAATTCGTTTGATTTTTAGTTGTTTTTTATCACAAATAATAGCTTGTATTGTATAGAGATTATGTATTGTCAATCTTTCGATATACAGAAAACTACGCTCTAACAGATAGAAAGTGAGTGCCATTTGTAGAATGAACACAACTTGTAGTAGAGCTAGTATGCCTGCAAAACTGACAAGGAAAATGGAAACTAAAATAATATTTAACTCGGAAAACCATTCCTCGTATTGTTTCATAGAAAGAATACTTGTCTTTGTTTGAACGACTAGGAACCTCGTTATAAGGAACAGAATTGTAAATATCCCTTCATAACTAAGCAAAATATGTCACTCCGAATTAGAAGGTTCCATGGCTAAATATATGATGCTGGTTGAAATAAGAATTGGTACGAGATGTACCAGGGTAAATACTATTGTATGTTCTAACATTCTTTTCTTATAGATGTGATTAGTCATTGAATCCAAGTTTCCTAACTCCTTCTGCAATTTTCATGATGACACCACCAATAAGTAAATGGTATTCGCCTATGCCCTTTTCGTTCACATACCAGCACATATAGTGTCTGATGCCTTCTTTTGCTCCATGATCATGTAAAGGGAAAGGAGAAGCATATTTTTCTGGGAAGATATTATTATCAAAAGGAACTTGTTCCGCAAGAGTAAAGCGTTTCTTTGAGTCATTTACAATCCAACAACCATAATCTATTGTTCCATACCACATTGCATCTTTATGAATCGGATCAATAGAAGGTTGTGCTGGATAATTTTCAGCTAATATTTGCGCTTTTTCTTCACGAAGTCGTTGATGTATATGTGAATTCAATGGATCTTCCATTCCAATTTCATAGGTTTCTTCAAAGTTCCCACATTCATAAGGGATATGGGGATTATTTGAATCAGCTGCTAATTGTAGACTGCAAGAATCTGATTTTGAAAGATAATATACGCAGTCTTTGCAGGTGAAAAAGTTTGAAAAAGCTGAATCTGTTTTTGGTTCTGGTTCTGTTACGGTATTATCTACTACAAGTTTTAACATATCTATCACAATCCTTTATAGGCTATTTCAAAATTTAATATAGACGTATCATATCATGCTTATTTTTAAATGTAAATATTTACCATTTAAAAAATACCCTGATTTATTTTGAAAGGAATGTTTGTTTTGAAAAGAAATCGAGAATATATTGCTTTGCGAAATTCTATATTAATAGGCTGGTTACTGACATGCATCGTAATAGGCTTATCTATCTATTTTTCTTCTGTTGTTTATTTATTAATCGGATGTTTCATTCTATCGTTAAAATACGGATTAATGGGTACCGTGAAAAATGTGGAAAAACGTTTGCCTACCTGGGCTAACTTTGGCGTCATTGAAAAACCAGTAAATAGAAGGGTGACCAGACCTTTTCAGTTTCGAGGTGGGCTCCTTGTTTCATTAGCATTAGGATTCGTAGAGATGGTGATAAAAGGCTTATGTATCTCATATTTTATTTTAGGATTAGAAACGCATGTATATCGTTTAATGCGCAGAAACGCAAGGGTGTAAAAAAGGGGGGGCTATTATGAAAGTATTAATATTTGAATTAGTTCTCATTGCGATTCTGATTCCATTAAATATAGTTGTGAAAAAACATGTACCAAAATGGAAGGGGAAAGCTGGAGAAAAATTAGTGAAACATATATTGAACAAATTGGATTCCGAAAGTTATTGCGTGTTACATGATGTTACGGTTCATACGGAGTATGGTGATACAACGCAAATTGATCATATTGTTATCGCGGAAACCGGTGTATTTGTTATAGAGACGAAGAACTACGAGGGATGGATCTATGGAAATGAGAAATCTGCAAGGTGGACACAGGGTATCTTTAGAAAGAAATCCTCTTTTCAAAATCCATTTCGCCAAAATTATAAACATATTAAGGCAATTGAATGGTTAATGGAACAACAGCTGCCGAGTATTTCGATTGCTGCGTTCCATCCAAAATGCAGTCTAAAAAGAGTAAATGTTCAATCTAAAGATAAACATGTCCTGTATTATAACGATCTACAAAAATGTATTGAATCATATACTGAAACGCAACTAACAAATGATGAGGTCCAGCACATCTACCAAACAATATTGCGAGCG
>WPCI01284488.1_pt1 | contig 14836 bp, 10 predicted proteins | sample 5399871 | NCBI WGS metagenome assembly WPCI01 (sample SAMN12869469, study PRJNA574797) | sludge metagenome | isolation source: wastewater treatment of pH7 | place: China:Beijing | collected 2019-05-20
TCACCTACCAGGTGCACGGATTGACCCCGCGCCCCGGCGCCGAGATACCCTGACAAGCACCGAAGCTGTCGCCGTCCGCGGATGCCCCCTCTGTGCCGCTCCTGCCGCTCGAACGAGTTGTCACGCGTCTTGCAAGCGAGGAGCGCCACCGTCCGAATGTGACCTCAGAGGTCACAGCGACAGCGGTTGGTGTGGCTCACCTTCGGGGTGAGGAGAGGCGGTGTGTGGTGACGGTTTCGATGCGGGTGATGTCCGCCGGCGACGGCTACAAGTACCTCCTGCGCACGGTCGCCACCGGCGACGGTGACCGTGCTCTCTCGACGCCGCTGACGAGGTACTACACGGAGGAGGGCACCCCTCCTGGAAGGTGGATGGGATCAGCCGTCACCGCGCTCGGAAGCGGAACCATCGCTGTCGGAGATGAGGTTTCAGAGGAACAGCTTCAACGTCTGATCGGGCAGGGCCTTGACCCGGTGACCGGCCAAGCGCTCGGCAGGCCGTACCGGAAGTACCAGACCGTGACCGAGCGCATCGAGCACCGCACCGCACGTCTCGACGCTGATCTCCCCGTGACCGCACGCGCAGAGGCCGTCGCTGCCATCGAGGCTGAGGAGCGCACCCGTGGGGTGCGGAAGGCGGTTGCGGGGTTCGATTTCACGTTCTCGATTCCGAAGTCCGCGTCAGTGCTGTGGGCGGTTGCGGATGCGGGCACGCAATCGTTGATTGCGGAAGCGCACCATGCGGCGGTTGCGGAGATGGTTGCGTTCATCGAACGCGAGGTCGCTGCAACCCGTATCGGTGCAGCAGGACGCAATGGGGCAGTTGCGCAAGCAGAGGTCTCCGGTGTGATCGCAACCGCGTTCGACCACTACGACTCCCGCGCAGGCGACCCGCATTTGCATACGCACGTGGTGATCTCGAACAAGGTGCAGACCGTCCACGACGGCAAATGGCGCTCACTCGACGGCCGACCCCTCCACGCCGCCACCGTCGCACTCTCCGAACTCCACGAAGCCGTCTTCGCTGACCACCTCACCCGCACCTTCGGTGTCGAGTGGGAAGCACGCGACATGGGGCGCGACCGCAACCCCGCCTGGGCGATCAGCACGGTGCCGGAACGGTTGGTGTCCGAGTTCTCATCCAGGTCCCGGCAGATTGATGAGGAGAAGAACCGTCTCATCGCCGAGTACGTTGCCCGTCACGGCAGGCAACCGTCGCTTGCAACGGTCATCAAACTCCGCGCACAAGCGACGCTGGTGACCAGGCCGGAGAAGCAGATTCGCTCGCTCGCTGACCTCACCGGCGAGTGGCGGGAGCGCGCGTCGCACCTTCTCGGTGACGACGCCACCCGCTGGGCCCGCACCGTCACGGCGAACGATGCACCGCTACTGTTGCGCGCCGATGATGTGCCCCTGGATGTGATCGACGCTCTGGGCCGGAGTGTGGTCGAGGCGGTCGGTGAGAAGCGGTCGACCTGGCGCCGATGGAACCTCACCGCCGAAGCCGCCCGCCAAACGATGCCCTACAGGTTTGCGACCACGAGGGATCGTGAAGCTGTCGTGGGAATGGTCGTCGATGCCGCAGAACACGTCTCCCTTCGGCTGACTCCGCCTGAGCTCGCGTCGAGCCCGGCTGTGTTCCGCCGGGCGGATGACAGCAGCAGGTTCCGGCCGATCGCGTCAACGGTGTACTCGTCACCGGACATCCTCGCGGCAGAAGATCGACTTCTCGAGCGCGCCCGCACCATGACCGCACCCACGGTGCCGGTCGAGATGATCGAGAAGGTCACCCATCGCCCGGATCGCGAAGGCAGGCTCCTCGCCGACGACCAATCCGCAGCCCTCACCGCTGTTGCGATCTCAGGCCGCATAGTCGATGTGTTGGTCGGCCCCGCCGGCGCTGGCAAGACCACAGCGATGCGGGCGCTGCGTACTGCGTGGGAGCGGGAGCATGGGCGTGGCAGTGTCGTCGGCCTCGCACCGTCAGCGGTCGCAGCGCAAGTCCTTGCAGATGATCTCGGTATCCGAACGGAGAACACGGCGAAGTGGTGGCAAGACCACCAGAACACGGGTACATCGTTCCGTAAGGGGCAGCTCGTCATCGTGGACGAAGCTTCCCTCGCCGGCACGCTCTCCCTGGACCGCATCACGGAACATGCAGCAGGGGCCGGGGCGAAGGTGCTGCTTGTGGGTGATTGGGCGCAACTGCAATCTGTCGCCGCAGGCGGCGCGTTCTCACTCCTCGTCCACGACCGTGCCGACGCCCCGGAACTGGTCGACGTGCACCGGTTCGTCAACGAGTGGGAGAAGACTGCCTCTCTTGATCTCCGCCACGGGCGCCCCGAGGCCATCGACACTTACGCCGAACATGACCGCATCACCGGCGGCGATACCGGGGCGATGATCGATGCCGCCTACACTGCCTGGCGCGCCGACACCTTCTCCGGTGTTTCGACGGTGTTGATCGCTGACTCGAATGACTCCGTGAATGCGCTGAACCAGCGCGCCCGTGCCGAGTTGATCCTCGATGGCACCGTGGATGCCCGCCGTGAAGTCGCCCTCCAAGGCGATGCCCGTGCCGGGGTCGGTGACACGATCATCACGCGGAAGAACGACCGCCGCCTCCGCACCCCGCGCGGATGGGTGAGAAACGGCGACCGCTGGATGGTCACCGACGTTCGGGACGATGGATCACTCACCGCACGCCGCGCGAACAGCCGCGGCACCGTGACCCTCCCTGCCGACTACGTCTCCGATCACGTTGACCTGGGGTACGCCGTCACAGCTCACCGTGCTCAGGGCATCACGACCGACACCTCGCATGTGCTCGTTGATGCGTCCACGACGCGCGAGAACCTGTACGTTGCGATGACCCGCGGACGCTACACGAACCTTGTCTACGTCGCCACCGACCGACCCGACGACAGCCACTCAACGCCGCACCCCGCGGATGATCCGGATGCGACCTGGCGAAGCGTGCTCTACGGGGTGCTGCAACACGTCGGCGCGGAACTGTCCGCGCGCGGGACGATCACCGCCGAGCAAGAAACCTGGGGGTCGGTGGCGCAGCTCGCGGCGGAGTACGAGACGATTGCGCAAGCAGCCCAACACGACCGCTTCGCCACCCTCATCCGTCAATCCGGTCTCACCCCGGACGAAGCAGAAGACGCAATCCACTCCGATGCCTTCGGGGCACTCACCGCCGAACTCCGCAGAGCCGAAGCGAACCACCACAACATTGATGCCCTCATGCCGAGGCTCGTTGCAGCACACGGCTTCGGCGACGCCGACGACATCGCCTCCGTCATCCATCACCGTCTTACCCGAGCCACCGCCAGACCTGCAGGTTCCGGGCGCACTCGCAAGTCACCCCGCCTGATCGCCGGCCTCATCCCCGAAGCCGCAGGACCCATGAGCGCCGAGATGCGAAAAGCCCTCACCGAGCGAAGCGAGCTGATCGAACAACGTGCCGTGGCCGTCCTCGACCACGCTCTCACCGAGCGTCACGAATGGGCGCTCGCACTCGGAAACATGCCACCCGAGACGCGAGCCGCGGCCGCGTGGAGACAGCAGGCGAGAACCGTGGCCGCGTACCGTGACCGCTACGGCATCACTGGACGCACCCCGCTCGGCCCGGCACCCGACAGTGACGCGCAGAAGATCGACCTTGCGCGAGCGAAGATGGCTCTCGCAAGGCTCCGCGATTTCGCTGGCACCGAACCACATGACGACCCGGCGCGGACCGCGCGACGTGAGGGTGCGAGCCGGGGCCTGTGACCTGTTGCCCTTCCGAATGTCGCCGGTACATCGTAACCTGATAGTGAGGCGGATTTCTCCTTGATATGACGCTCCCCGGGGCAGGCCGCAAGGCCACTCACACACGCACCGCCTCCGACGATCCGTCGTGCATGTGAGAGGAAACCCCCGTCATGATCCGCCAGCTCTGGACGCTCAGCGTCCACACCCGCGCATTCCTGCGCCGCTACATGCCCACCAACATCCTCCTCGACGCCATCCGCACGAGGCGAGGCCTCAAATGGGGCGTACCCGCGATGCTCCTCGCCGTGCCCTACCTCCTGGCAGCCAGCACCCTCACCACCCTCATCGCAGACGGTGGCCCCGGATGGCTCAACCTCCTCGTCCTCCTGTGCCTGTGGAACACGATGAAGTTCATCATCATGGGACCCATCAGCCTGATCCTTCTCGCTCGCATCCGCGTGCGTGAGGCCACCGCAAGCTCTCGATATTCGCAGCCGCACGCCCACCCTCAGCCACTCGAACGCGCCACTCGATAGAATCGTCTTGAAGGGGGCGGCCACCCGGTCGACGCTGACGACGACGGAGGTGACGATGCTACTCACTGCCAACTGGCGTGACTGGTACCACTTCCGCCATCAACAGGAGTGTTTCAAGTCCGGTACTGCATTCGAGGACTATGTCTCGTTGGTGCTTGGGCGTTTTCACGATGACTTTGTAAATCCCAACCCATCCGGAACTCTCGGTGACGGTGGGTGCGACGGTATAGCTGAATCGGGGACACTCTTCTACGCTTGCTACGGCCAACGCCCAACTCGGAGCGCCGAACGTGAACTCGCTGCAAAGATTGGCTCCGACTTCGCGCGTGGATTATCTCAGTGGGACAGTTTCCACACTTGGAAGTTTGTGACGAACGCCCCCGTAGGGCCCGAATCATTGAAGGTTCTTACCGGGCTTCAACAGGCGCACATATTAGGGACCGAACGCCCACTGACTGTCCGTCTCGTCAAGTCCGAGGATCTCTGGGTTGAGGTTGTTGGAACCCTTGAGACATCGATTCTGAACGAGATCTTCCCGGGGGCGCCTGGGGCTGCGAACGTTGAACTCGCTGATCTCCTGCCTCTACTCGACGCGCTCGACGGCTCTAGTGTGGTCGTTGAGAGCGGCGGCGATGTTCGTCCAGTTCCGGCGACCAAGATGGATTTCAATGCGCTGCCGGCGGCGAGTCGACTTGAGTTCAATGCTGGCCGGCTCTTGGCGCCGCGGATAGACCGATGGTACGAGGAGTCATCTGACCCGAGTCTCTACGACGCTCATGGAGAGAGGTTCCGGGCGTTGTATCAAGAGGCCCGCAGTGTGACCGAAGTTCCTGCTGAGATACTTGAGCGACTTTACGTGTCAGTGGCTGGTGCTAACTTCCGAATGGACGGTAAGCGGGCGAATGCTGCGTTTGCCGTGGTGTCCTACTTTTTTGACTCATGTCACATATTTGAGACGCCGCCCGAAGAGAATCTCGAAGTAACTCTGGAGGTGCCCGATGTTGCTACCCACTAAAGGTGTTTCGTCCGACCGTGCCCTCATCACCATCGGTGCGGAAATTCTGGACGAACTTCACGACCCATCGTCTGTATCCACTTTGTGGGAGAGATTCAGCCTTCGCGAACGTTCCGCATCCAAGGAAAGACGAATCACGTTCGACTGGTTTGCACTGGCTCTGTCCACCTTGTACACGATGAACCTCATCGACACCTCGGCAGACGGCTTCATCAGGCGCGTTCATGTTTCTTAGTTCCCTGACCTCGTCCGACCCGCGATTCAAGACCCTGCGCTTCCGTGAAGGTCTGAATATTCTGGTTGCAGATCGCACAGAAACGTCGGAGCAGGGCGATAGTCGTAACAGCATTGGAAAAACTAGTTTCGTCAAGGTGCTGAAGTACGTCCTCGGTGGCGACCTCGCGTCAGAGTTCAAAGTGCCCGAACTGGCCGAGCACACCTTCACAGCAACAATCTCACTGCCTTCGACTGATGACGACGAGGCTGACACAGTCACGATCACTCGTGCTGTCTCACCTACGACACGGGTCCGAGTCTCAGGCTGGTCCGCCACCGGCGGAGCCACTGACCTGCATGTAGATGAATGGCGCGAGTTACTTAGCCGCAAGGTCTTCGGTATCCCAGAGGATGCAAGTCGCCCGACAGTAGGACAAATCTGGGGCCAACTCATCCGGACCTATTTCGGGAATCCAATCAAAGGCCACCAATCAGAGGCAGACTGGGAATCCGGAGTCAAGCTCGGATTCATGCTCGGCCTGTCACCGGAGATACTTGGCAAAGCAGGTGATGTTGATCGCTTGACCAAACAAGGCAAAGCGATTCGCGCAGCCGTGAAAGAGGGAGCGATCGCGCATCTCTCACTCGATGAATCAGCTTTGCGGGCACAACTCGCGACCGCGCGTCGGCAGCGCGACCGCACTCAGAATGATTTGCGTTCGTTCAAGGTAGATGAGCAGTACGCCGACCACCAGCGTGACGCTGACGGCCTCAGCGGTTCGATTCAGCGGCTCAACGACGAAGCGCTCTCCCTTCAACGTCGACTGCGGGAACTCGAGGAAGCGCTGCAGGATGAAGTTGCCAGCATCCAGAACTATGATCTGGCAGCACGTCTCGAACGTGTCTACGCAGAAATCGGCCTCGTTCTCCCCGACACAGTGAGCAGACGTTACAGCGAGGTCCAAGCGTTTCACGAGTCCGTTGTGCGCAACAGGCGATCATTTCTAGAGCAAGAATTTGGTGCCGTCCGCAAACGACTTGAAGCAATCGATGCGGAACGGCGCAGCCTAGATGAGCAAAGATCGCAAGTCATGCGCCTGCTCAACGAAACTGTAGCGCTAGACACATTCCTCAGCCTCCAACGTGATCTCGCGAAGCAAGAGTCCGACGTTGCCGACCTCGAACGGCGCCTTGAAGCTGCAAACTCAATCAGCACCATCGGCGACACCATCAAGCTGCGCACCGCAGAACTAGTCGCCTCGGTCCGAACCGAACTGAACGAGAGAGGCGATTCTCTTGGAGACTCGATCGCTCTGTTTGGCGAACTGGGTGCCGAAATATACACAGACCGGGAAGCATCGCTCCTGGTCACACCGACTGTCAAAGGATTGCTCGGGGTTACTCCACGTATATCCGGAGACGCGAGCACAGGAGTCCGAAGCGTCGAGACTTTCATGCTCGATATGGTCTGCACGATCGCGGCGATCAAAGTGGGGAGAGCGCCTCGAATACTCGTCCATGACAGCCACCTCTTTGATGCAATCGATGGACGTCAGGTTGCCTCATGCCTGAACATCGGAGCCCGGCTCGCCGATCATTACGGTTTCCAGTACATCGTGACACTCAACTCAGACTTCCTAGCGTCTGTGGAAGCCCAGAGCGACGGCGCCTTCGACGCCGATCCGTACATGCTGAGCACCCGGCTCACTGATGAAACCGACGCTGGCGGCCTGTTTGGGTTCCGATTCGGTTGATCAAGCTATCTACTGGGACGCTAAAGACTACGCGTAGGTGCCTAACGAGCCCGAAGCCTGTAGATGGGTTTGCACTATGACCGTTTCGAAGCTCCATCACTTCAATCCGCAGTTCGTCCTGCGATGCTTCGCGGACGAGAACGGACGAATCACAACGATTCGCCAGCCAGAGCGGAGAAGCCGTACCTCGCGCGTGCGGGAGACAGCGGCAGAAAACCACCTGTACTCGATGCCAGGCCATCCACATGGCTCTGACGTTTTTGAAAAGGCACTCGGTACAGGTATTGAGACCGAGACAGCCCTGCTCTTTGAGCGAGTAATGAAAGGCGAGTGGCCGCTCCCTCAGCTAGACCGAGACACACTTGCGGAGTTTATTGCTTTGCAGGTCGTTCGAGGGCCTGAGCAACGCCGACTTATGGAATCGACGGCGTCCAGACTGGTCAAGTCGGCCGTCGCCCATCTGGGCATGGATGGAATGACACGCTGGGCATCTGACGCTGCCGGGCGGCCGATTACCGACGACGAAGCCGAGGAACTACTGAAATTGGTAACGGAGGACGACGGAGTAGTGATTCCGTACACTGCCCGGGACCATATCGACATGATGGGTCAGGTGACCGAACCTGTCGCTGGATTTATCGCGGCAAGACCCTGGACCTTAGTTCGCTTCACCCGACGGTCACTCATCACATCGGACTCGCCTGTGTCCCTGGTCGCGTACGAGCACGCTGGCACCTGGATGGGTGTTGGCGTGAGCAATGCACGCTTTGTTCTGTATCCGATGACACGCAGGATTGGCATTATCATGCGTGACCCGTTAGAAAACGTTGGCTCAGAGGATGACCTAAGCGGCTTGGTTGCGCGAGCGCGTTCAGGAGAACTGGACGATGCGATATTAGGCACCACATCAATTGAGAAAATGATGAACGAATACACTGCCGCTCACGCGATCAACAATGTCTATCACCATCCAGATGATCTGCGGTTTGTTCCGGCTGACTACCGAGAGATTGCCCGCTGACGCTGAGGGGCGTCTCCACTTCGTGCCCGTTCCGGACTCAGAATCGGGGTCGCAGCCCTCGCATCCCTCCGCGTGTGACTCACGTCGCTGTACGTGATTTCGTTCTACTTCGTGTTCGCGTGAGCCGGCCGACGACCGCGCGGACGCAGCCTGCCACCTTGCTGGACCACGGCATTGCGAACCGTCTTGTCATCAACACCAAGCTTCTCAGCGACCTCCTTCAAGGTGAGCCCGTCGACATAGAGAGTTGTCGCGCGGATACGGCCAGCTTCGTCGAGGCCAGGAGTCCGTAAAGTACCGCCAGAGACAAGCACGAACTTCGGGATTGTGCCACGGTGCACTCCGTACTTCGCGGCTATCGCGCGGACGGGGATCCCGGCCTCATAATCCGCGAGCAGTTCTATGCGCCGCTCGATGGTCAATCGTGTTTGAGACTTCGCCGGATTTTTCGCGACCGCACCTCGCGAATCGTGTCTCTTAGGGCTTCGCCCCCTCGGCGCGCGTCGCTCGGAACCCCTGAGAACACGGGAGATCAACGATTTCAGCGCCGGGCGCTTGTTTGAGAATCGCTTGGGAAGGCCCACCCAAGCGACGATGCTCAAACCCGCGACGTGATCAGGGAGAGTGCCGATTGAGATGTAGGCCCGCCCAGGTACCTAGCTCACATCGCTCAGCCGAGGCGTTCAGTAAGCTCGAACCATCGTTCCTCCAGCACCGCGGTTTCTTCCTGTGCCTCACGCAACTCATCATTCAGCTGGCCTAGGCCTGCATAATCACCCTGATCGTGCTCAGCCATGCGCTCGTGGATGCTCACAACCCGCTCGCCCAACCGTTCCAGCTTGCGCTCAGTAGCGCTGAGTTCCTTGCGCATGGCGCGTTCCTCCGCCCCCGATAGCACCTGCTCCGATGCGACGGACACGGCAGGAACGACGGCAACGGACGGCGAGCTTGACTGCGTCTCACGCCGTCGCAGATACTCGTCCATCCCTCCCGGAAGATGACGCAGCCGACCGTCGAGAATCGCGTACTGCTGATCCGTAATCCGCTCCACAAGATAGCGGTCATGGCTTACGACGATGAGCGTGCCAGGCCAGGAGTCGAACAGATCCTCCATCGCGGCGAGCATATCCGTATCCACGTCGTTCGAAGGCTCGTCTAGAACGATCAGGTTAGGTTCCGATAGCAGAACTAGAAGCAGTTGCAGCCGACGCTTCTGCCCACCGGACAGCTCTCCGACACGGGCTGATAGGTGCTCGCGCGAGAAGCCGAGACGTTCGAGGAGCTGTGCGGGGCTGAGTTCTTTGCCGTCGATGACGTAGCTCGTCTTAGCTCGGGCAAGGACCTCCCTCACCCGATCGTCTGCGATCTCCTCGAGCTCTTGGAACTGCTGATCGAGCACACCAAGCTTGACGGTCTTGCCTCGCTTGACCCGCCCTGTCGTAGCCTCGACCGTTCCCGCAATAAGACCCAGCAGCGTGGACTTTCCCGCACCATTAGCCCCAAGGATCGCCGCCCGCTCACCGGGCGCGATGCGCCACTCGATATCGCGTAGCACCTCGCGACCATCGAACGAGACACCCGCGTCCAGCAAGTCGATCACGTCCTTGCCGAGCCGAGCAACGGCAAGCCGGTTCAGCTCGATCCGGTCGCGCAGCGGCGGCACGTCCTCAATGAGCTGGTTCGCCGCCTCGATGCGGAACTTTGGCTTGGACGTGCGTGCCGGCGCCCCACGACGCAACCAGGCCAGTTCCTTCTTCATCAAGTTTTGCCGCTTGGCCTCGACCGCCGCGGCCTGCCGATCGCGCTCGACCCGCTGGAGCACATAGGCGGCATATCCGCCTTCAAACGGCTCCACAATCCGATCGTGCACCTCCCATGTTACGGTGGCTACCTCATCGAGGAACCAGCGATCATGCGTCACGATCAACAGACCGCCCGCGTTCTTTGCCCACCGCGAGCGCAGATGCCTGGCAAGCCAGGTGATGCCCTCCACGTCGAGGTGGTTCGTCGGCTCGTCCAGCGCAACAACATCCCATTCGCCAGTCAGTAGCGACGCGAGAGCGACCCGGCGGCGCTGACCGCCAGAAAGCGTTCCGATCTGCGCATCCCAGGGCAGATCAGACACGAGACCAGCGATCACGTCGCGCACCTTCGCATCGCCCGCCCACTCGTGCTCCACGCGGTCGCCGACGATAGCGTGTCCGACCGTTGCCGAGTCATCCAGTGTGTCGGCCTGATCTAGCACGCCCATCGTCACCCCGCCGCGTCGGGTGACGCGGCCCGAGTCGGGTTCGATGCGACCTGACAGCATCCCGAGCAGGCTGGATTTCCCATCACCGTTGCGACCAACGATCCCGATTCGATCGCCCTCGCTCACGCCGATGGTCACCGAGTCGAACACGACCCGAGTGGGATACTCCAAGTGCAGGGCTTCGGCCCCCAGCAGATGTGCCATTATGCAGGTCTCCTCACTGCGACGTCCGCGACCGTCCTGCGATATACGAGCGTCCCCAAACGGGGAAGCCAGGTGTATTCGTCGTCGAGCAGCTCGCGGGCGATCGACCGCGGGGGCGCGAAGATACTCATCGGTGTCAGCATCGCCGGGTCAGCACCGAGCGCGATCGCTGCTGACCGGTGCCTGACACCTCGCGCCATCAGCTCGCGGGCGGCAGACGTCGAGACACCGAAGCGGAGGTAATCGGGAAATGCCGCGACCACCGGGGAGAGCGCTTCGCCGGATTCGGTGGCGTGCTCCTGGATCAGGGCGACGGCCTGCTCGATGAGGGTCACGAGGTCGAATAGGACCACTTTGGCGTGGATGCGCAGCAGGACGTCGATGCTGACGCCCAGGCGCACGGCGATATCCCCGAAGGTTCGCCCTTCGAGCCAGCCCAGCAGCAACTGCGCCAGCGAGGCGCCGACGTCCGTTACCTCGGTGTTGCGGTATGCGGTCTCGGCCTCGTTTTGGAAGCCCGGCTGCTCCAGCGCCCAGGTCACGAACACACCGATCAGCTCTGGGTCGAGGGGGGACGTAGCCGTTCCCCAGGCGGAGTATCGCGGGATCAGGTCGTCGATCACTCTGTCTACGAGGCGGGGGCGCGCGGAGGTCGCACGGGCCAGCGTGAGGCGCCCGACATCCCGCATCTCCACGAGCCGCCGAGCTCGGAGCCCGAAGACGTTGAGAAGCAGAGCCTCTTCCTGATCGGAACCTTTCGCTGCGGCAAACGTCTCTGCGGCGAATGTCTCGGCGACCTCCGCGAACTCGTCCGCACCCAGCTCGTCGCGGATTAGTTCGATCAGAGCAGCGTCAACGCCGTCCACAAGCGAGAACAAGAGCTCATTTTCCTCAAGTACCCCATTGGTGAGCGGCTGCTGAGCGCGTGCCAGTGCTCGTTGGAGCCGGCGGATCAGGTCGATGAGTGCGCCCTCGACTGGCTCGCCGGCTTGGCCCTCGGCGACGGGGCTTACGACTTCCCAGTCGTCCGGGTTCGCACAGATGACCAGTCCCCGGGTAGAGCTGCCCGCACGCCCGGCCCGCCCGACAAGATTCTTGATATCGCGGGCGAGCATCGGCACGGGCGCAGTGCCGTCTGCGCTGCGTTTCACGGAGTACAGCACCATTGTGCGCAGCGGGAGATTTACGCCCTCCGCCAGGGTACTGGTGCACATCACCATCCTGATGTGGCGATCGGAAACGAGCTCTTCGAGAACTTCGCGGGTCTCTTGCGGCACGTCCCCGTGGTGCACGATCGCGCCCGCACGGAGCGATCTCGTGCCTACCCATTCGTTCCCGAACTCTCTGGCCAGATAGTCCACAGCAGACTCAACTAGAGCGGCATCGCCGACATGGTCCAACGGCGAAGGAAGATCCAGTCCTGTCTCGAGCTGCTTGAGAAGCTCGTTGGCTAGCCCAACGGCGCCACGGTCGCCCCCCTTCTCCATAGCGAAGATAGCCACCGGCCCGAGCGTCAGCGCCTTTCGTGCTGCGGCAACGGCCCGGGTCTTCGTTGATGAGTAGGGGTAGGTGTTGCGCCGGCCGGTCGATGGGTTGGTGAAGTGGAAGTCCTGTGGGCGAAGGAAGTCCGGAAGCGTGTAGGACGAGACCGAAGTTGACGGTTCGTGAAGCTCCAGCCCGATCCTCGCTTGGCCTCCTGCGCCGGTGGGCCGCAGCACCGCAAACTCAGCGATCGAGGGCCGGTAGTTACTCCTGACCACTGTCTGGTCGGACCCACCCAGCCAGATGTTGATCTCTTCGACGTTCGGTACGATCGCCGAGACGAACACGACCCGCGGGCTCGGAGTGCGCGCCTTCAGACGCGCCAGTAGCAACTCCAGCCCAACCCCTCGCGCGCCGCTATCGAGCAGATGACCCTCGTCACACACGACGAGGGAAACTGTCGTCAGTAGCTCAGGATGCGCACCAACCAGGCCTGTGAGGGCTTCCGGTGTAGCGATGACCACGCGGACCTCGTCGAGGTCCTCGCTCTCCTCGGCACCCGGCACTGTCCCCCCGTACACGGTTCGGGTGCGCAACCCCATCGTGCTCAGATGTTCACCGACGCTGCCGCGCAGTTCCCTGGCCAACGCACGATACGGGACCAGGAGCACGGCCGTGCTGCCCGGAAAACGTGTGAGATGGTCGAAGATCAGCGTCTCGGTGAGCGCCGTCTTTCCTGCACCGGTAGGCATCTGCAGCGAGTACGACTGCTCGCTGGTCAGCAGTCCGGCCTCGATTGCCTCGATCTGAGAGGGGAAGAAGTCCCATACTGGCTGCCGTCGATCAAGGAAAGACTTAACGAGCGGATCCCACCTTCCTGCCGTCCCGTCAGGGAGCACCGTACGCAAGTTCGTCTGTTGGAACCGCTGCAGCAACGCCAGGTATAGGCGGTTCGCTACCCACTCCTCGGGCCCGGTCTCCAACGCCTGCGCAGCGCCCGTCTGCGCTGCAGCGACAGCCGCATCGACGATATGGGCAGTCCCGCTACGGACCGAGTCGACCAACGCCAGTGTGGCTGACTCGACCGGGTTTGCGGGTCGTGTCAGCAACTCGTGCGCCGCGCGCTGAATCTCGGTCTCCCAATACTGCGGGTCTGCACGGCGCATCATCATCACGGCCGAAGCCGGATACCCACCCAGGTAGAACGCGACCGCGGCGAAGAACAACGCATCCGCACGTGCGCCTTCCTCCAACTCCCGGCTCATCGAATCCAGGGCCCGGCCCAGCGACGCCCAATCCAGCGGATCACCCGCACCGGCACGCACCATGTCGAACAACTCTCCGACGAGTGAGTAGTACAAGTCAGTCGTGCGGTCTTCGAGATAGTCGAGTTGGCTCAGCTGCGCTTCCAGCCTGAAGTCCTCAATCGCGTAATGGGTCTCCGCGTCCGCAATCCACCGCCCCAGCGTTTCCCTCATGCGACCGCCTCAGATTCGTCAGCACTCACCAGCGCCGCATCATAAACAAGCTCGTAGTTCGCCTTCAGGTCGGGAACCGAGATCACGATCAGCGCCCGCTCGCTCGCGGGCGGAGCCACGGCATCCACCAACTCAGCCGCAACCAGGGTGGCGGAGATGACTGCCACGGCGCGGAACTCACGTCGCGCCGTCGGATGGTCCACCGGGTGGATGAAACGGTCTAGCTGCTCAACCGTGACAGTCGAGAGTCCGGTATCCAGGGCTCGCTCTTTCAGCCAGTTCAACGTCTTGACGAACCGCCGAGAGCTGTCCTTCTTTGAGTCCGCGATCGCTGACTCAATCGGCTTCGAGTTGCTGCGAGTCGACTTCGTCTTCACCTCTGCGCAGATGATGCGATCCTCATCCGTCGTCACGGGCCAGTGCGGGAGGAGCATCTGCACGACATCGGAACCGGAAGCAGGCTTCGTTCGATCGTGCTTCAGACGCAGTTTCTTCGGGTCCAACACCTCGCCCGGACGCTCGCTCGCTGCCTGAAATAGTGCCGTCAAGATCTCCCCGAAATCACCGGCCATCGTCGAGCCCCGATCGGGGAGCTTCGCAGCTATGATCTCCTGAGCCGACGCCGAGGTCCTCGCCATACGATCCTGGAGCGTCTCGTCCGAGATGTAGCAACGACGAACCGGGACACCGAGCTGCTCGGCAAGAGCCGACGCCGACGCCACATCGATCTCAACAACCGCGAACGGTGAACTCTGAATCGTGGAGAAGATACCTCCCAACGCTTCGAGGTCGACCCCCAGCTCCTGCACCATGGCGGCCTATCTCCGCCACTCAGTGACAAGTGGGACGCTCCTGCCACGATACGGGTCTATCCAGTTCACACCGGTCAATCGTCCCGCTCGGACGCGAGGTGCCCTCCGCTGGGCGACGCACCTGTCCCCACGCTTCCGGCGAGGCCGAGAACCCCGTAGAATCAAGGAACAAGCCCAACCCGCCTCGGACATGCTCGGTTCGTCAAGGATCAGCACATTCGGCTGATCGAGCAATATCAGCAGCAATTGCAAGCGCCGCTTCTGACCACCAGAGAGATCCTTCACCGGCGTCGACAATTGCGCGCTTGA
>WPCI01501364.1_pt1 | contig 14835 bp, 11 predicted proteins | sample 5399871 | NCBI WGS metagenome assembly WPCI01 (sample SAMN12869469, study PRJNA574797) | sludge metagenome | isolation source: wastewater treatment of pH7 | place: China:Beijing | collected 2019-05-20
TTGATCACTTTTTTTATCGTCAATGCTTCGTTGTAGCATGGGATCAGGACAGCAATTTTTTCATTATTCATGTTTAATCTCCTAACTTCACAACTATCTATCATAATACCAAAAAAAAGTCGGATATGCTCCGACTTTTTAAATCAAATTACTGATGCAAACCCACTATATTAAAAATGTTACTTTTTTCAAATAATTTTTTTGTCCCTATTCTCTATCATTTTTGATTTTTTTATATCTTCAATAAAATAGAGCGGCCTTTGTTTTGACTCAATAAAAATCCGAGAAAGATATTCTCCGACAATACCGATTGAAATCAACTGACATCCGCCCAGAAAGAGCATAACTATCATTAGTGACGGGAACCCCGATGTATCTGATCCGAATATTAAAGTTTTAATTAAAACATAGATCATATAAACAAAAGTCATCGCAGATACTATAAATCCAAAATACATCGAGATTCTTAACGGGGCAGTTGTGTATGACGTAATCCCTTCAATCGCCAGTTTTATTAAAGATTTATAGCTCCATTTGGAGTCTCCATGCAATCTCTCATCAGCATTGAATTCAATTGAAATTTTCTTGAAACCGATCCAATTATAAAGTCCTTTGGTATATCTTTGAGTTTCTCTTAATTGTTTTAAAGCTTCAACTGCCTTTTTGTCAAGCAATCGAAAATCACCTGCATCGGGATTAACTGGAGAATTCGACATCTTCTCAAGTAATTTGTAAAATAATTTGGATGTCGTCTTTTTTAAATAAGATTCTCCTTTTCGCTTCTTCCTTTTTGCATACACGTCCTCGTATCCAAGACACCACAATTCTATCATATCAGGAATTAATGTTGGAGGGTGTTGAAGATCGGCATCAATTGTTATTACTGCATCGTGCATAGAATAATCGAATCCCGCTGCCATTGCGACCTCTTTTCCATAATTCCGTGATAGTTCTATTAGACTAACGTCATTTACTTCCTCAATCAACGATTCAACTACTTCTGTAGTTGAATCTGTACTACCATCGTTTATAAAAAGATATTCAAAAAAATAATCTTGAGACAGTGGATCCAGAGTTTCCTTCAATTTACGATAGAGAGGCCTAACGTTCTCCTCTTCATTGTATGCGGGAATTGAAATTAGAATACTCTTCTTCATTTATAGACCTCCTACTTGAAAATAACATTTTTATCTGCTGGTATCCCATAAAATTTTTTGAATTTAACTAGCCAATCACCTGGCTCAGCACTAGTCTTCCATGTATAATTTCCGTTTGGGAGGATGGGTAAAACTATTTCTGTTTTATTCGTTTTGATTGATTCCTCTATAAGGTTTTCTCTCTGTAATTGAACTTTATACATATATCCGAAAATGAGTAAGTAAAAAACTAACATTGAGACGATAGAAACTGTTATCCCTGACTTCATTAATCTATAAAAGTCTTTTGATATGTTAATTCCTTCAAGCAGTTCAAAGTAAATAATTCCGGTAAATAATATAAATAAGCAGTACGTTAAAAAGAACGAACGAGGTCCAATAGGTTCTGCCATAATTAATGGAGCCGCTGAAAACGGAATAGATATAAATATAATTAAATTGAATAATAATATTCTTCCAGAAAAAACTATTGAAAAAATTTTTAACAGACTGATAAAGTATGCAATAGAAAAAAGATTGACAATTGTATTTTCATACTGAAAAGAAAATTTCATCTGTCCATAAAAAAATATGCCATAAATAAAATATGTTATCGTTAATACTATAGAACTTTTACTCCAAAAATTGAGATTTCTATTTTTCTTAAAACAAAGCAATAATAACCCTAAGTTAAATATAATGAATAGGAACTTATAGTTTAAAATCATATTCGGTAATATCTGAGAACTAATTTTATTCCAAATAAAACTGAAAGATAATTCTATTTTTTTATATCCATCAGTATTATTAGCCGCATTCAAATATGCTGGATTAACAAACATAACAATAGTCCCCAACAATGCGGAAACCGTTGCCCCAATTACAAAACGTGTATTCTTTTTATTAATCATTTTCTCAATAACTAGTATTGAGAGACTTAAAACTAACATAAAGATCGTTACATTTTCACTAAAAAATTGTGTTCCCAAACTAATAAGTATTCCTGAGATTAAATAGGCCTCCTTTGTCTGTTTCTTTATCACATAACAATATATTGACTGTAAATATAGAATCACAAAGATGACTGGAGGAACAAAATTTACAAACGCTGCTGGCCACCCATAGATTTGCCGAAAAAGAACCGTTGGGACCATTAGTAATAGTAAAAAAGTACATAATAAAACAAATTCTCTATTTTCATCATTACTTTTTAAAACACCGTAAAATTTCTTTATTGATAAATACACTCCTAGTGTTACAACTGTCATAAAAAACGCTTTAAAAAAATTACTTCTTGTAATTAGAAGCGACAAGATATCACCAAAATATCGGCCGTTATAACCTTGGAAAAAATTCCTCAAATACCTAATTCCCGCATCAGTTCCCCAAGCCCACTCATCATGGTTGTAGGGAACCATAAAAAAAATTGTAAATAGCATTGCAACTACTATTATTCTTTTTATTATATCCTTTTTTTTCATCGAGTACTGACCCCACCTAAAATTCATTTCATTTGGAATATTCTAATTTTTTAAGAACTCATGTTTATGAAAATTATAGATGGAAATCCTCTGATTTCAAATATTTCTTCATGCCTTCTTGAACACTAAAGTTTGCTTGATAGCCTAGACTTTTTAATCTAGCAATGTCAGAAACTGAATCTTTAATATCGCCATCTCTTTCTGCTTCGTGTTTGATTGGCAAGGTTATCTCTAATGTTTCATCAATTACTGCTATCAATTCTTTAAGAGTAATTGCGCTACCTGTTCCAACATTGAATTGCTTTCCCAGGGCCTCTTCTTTGGTCGCAACAAGGAGTAAAGCTTGGATCACATCTTCGATAAAAACAAAGTCGCGAGATTGTGAACCATCACCGAATAGTGTGAATTCTGTAGCTAATCCGTTTTGGAGCTTTTTATAACGATCTACTAAAATCGAGATTACTCCGCTGTAAGGTGATTCTGGATTTTGATTAGGTCCATAAACATTGAAAAAACGTACGGCGCTAGTATTTACGCCATAAAGATGATTGTAGTCCAACACATATTGTTCTGCTGCAAACTTATCGACCGCATAAGGTGTCAGCGGACGAATCACTGACTCTTCTTTCTTGGGCAATGTTGGTTCATCCCCATAGACTGCTGCCGAAGAACTGAAGACTAACCGTTTCATATCTTTTTGATGCGCTCTAATTAATTCTAGTAACATCAGAACACTCTCAAAATTGATTTGATGTGTTTCAACTGGCCGTTCTACCGAATCTGCCACACTTGCAATGGCTGCCAAATGGAAAATATAGTCGAACGAATTGTTGGAAAGTACATCGGTCATTAATTCTCTGTCTGTAACAGAACCCTTAATAAACTTCAGGTTCGAATTTTTGTTTAAGTTTTCTTCTTTTCCCATCGATAGGTCATCGATTACGATGACAGAATTCTCTTTCGATAAATGATTGGCTAACGTGGAGCCGATGAAACCGGCACCGCCAGTGATTAAGTATTTCATGATTTATCCTCCCCAGTAGCCTTATCTTTCAATAAGTGCATTTCTTAATTGAGTACTACTCGTTCCTTTAGTATATTCGAAATAAACAATTTCAACATCTTTATTTTCAAAATACTTTTCATAAGTATTAAAACGATCAGTTCCCTTATAATCACTTCCAACAAACAAATAATGATAGTTAATTTCTTCCCAAACATCCATATCTTCTGGTTTTGATTCAATTACTTCATCAACAAACTTTATTGCTTTTAGTATTTCAACTCTTTCATCAAAAGAAATGAACGTTTCTTTTCCCTTATGAGAGGCATCTCTATGAACACCTACAACTAAATAATCACAATATTGTTTGGCTTTTCTTATCAAATTTAAATGACCCACATGAAATAAATCGAATGTTCCACTTAGATACCCAATTTTAACTTGAGGGACATTATTTAGCCTCCCCGAATCTATCTTATAATTGTAACTTTCCACACCAAAAGTGTGTGGATCTTTTTGATAGCGCTCTATAACATCTCCATAAACATCAATATCAGGAATAAAAAGCGTTTCGCGATTAAACATTTGTTTAAGTATAAAATCTGCTAATAGGTTTATTTGATCTAAATCAGTCGAACCACCGTTAAAGCTTGTACCTTTAATTGATCCTGGTGATACGTTAAGAATTCTATTTTGGCTGCCAGATTCCTCAATTTCAATATTAACACTTTCAATAAAACGAGTAATCCCTGCTTTACTAGCACTATACACAGAAAACAAAGGAGACGAGATCATTCCTGCAATACTTCCCATTATAAGACAATAAAAGTCATCATTAGAAATAATTCTCTTATAAAATTTTCTTATAATGCGAATTGGCGAAATCTCATTTACAAAAATTCCATTCTTTATTTCAACATCTTCAAAGGTTTCAAATTTTGATACCCTACCAAAACCAGCAGTAATTACAAGCGTGTCTACTTTATCAACTAAGGAATCAAATTTACTAAAATCGTCTTCAACTAAATTGAACTGAGTAAACTCGATTTTCTCAGATGAAAAAGAAGAGGCTTTTCTATCAAATATATAAATCCTAGAATAGTCTTGTTCAAGTAATTGTTTCACTATAGCAAGACCAATACCATTACTACCTCCGACAACAAGTGCTGTTTTCACAAAAAAACCCCTCTCTATTTTGCTTTTCTTCTTATTAATTTTAAAAAGGAGAAAATTAAATCTTTATTTATAAATAAAAATAGTAACCAAATTAGAAACTCAAGCATAATTAATTTAAAATCATCAAAAAGAAAAATTAAAACAATTTGAATGAAAATTACAATATGATAGTAAACCAATGTTTTAATATTAATAGCGAATTTTATAAACTTTCGAGTATCATATATCCGAATTAACCATCCCACAAAAAGACTGACCATAGCAGCAATCCCAACACCTATTAAACCAAGTAAAGAAATACAAACATAATTTAGAATAATACTAATCACACCAGAAACAATAGAGGTGTTCATTAATCCACGAGTTTTCTTTTCAGCAATATAAAATTGTCCGTAAAAACCAATAAAAGCCGAATAAATTGAAGACAATAACAATAACGGTGTTACAGTCCAACTGATGTAATAAGCATCTGCAACAAAATGTCGAATGAAAAACTTCAATACAACCATTACACTACTAGCACAAAAAAAGAGTAAAAAAGCATAGTATTTGAAGGTTGTTTCATGAAATGATTCCCTATTTTTTGATTCTCTCTCATCTACTAAAGATATTTGCCATGCCTGTGAGAAGACTGACTGCATCATAGATATTAATGATGGGATTTTACTTGCCACTGCATAAATACCATTGTAGCTTATTCCCATCAAAAATAGAATAAAATACCTACTCGAACTATTAACAAACCACCACAAAACATCGTTTGGAATTGTAGGTAATGAAAAATAGATTAACTCTTTCATAAAAGATTTATTTATAAGCTCAAATTTGAATAATTTAAAATATGGAGTGGTAAGGCTCAGATATAGTAATGATACAATTTCTGCAATTATCAGTGAAAGAAGATACCCATTCAAGCCCAAATGGAAGTACATTAATAAGCAAATATTTGCCAATCCAATTGTAAATGTCTTAAGCATTCCATTTAAAGCAAAAACCTTAACTTGGCCATTTCCTCGAGCAAATTGCGCCATCACTTGTGTCAATATTTGTAACAATAGCAAGGCAGCAAATAATGTAACTGAACCTTCAAATAGTCCAATCATTTTCAGTAGCGGGGTAATGATGATTCCTATCAATAAGCTTCCCAAAGTTAAAACGATAGAATTTGAAACAACAACTGCATTATCAATATCCTTTTCTAGTGCATAGCGCAGAACTCCTACACCGATGCCAAATGAAACCATAGGTAACAAAAGACTGATGGTGGTCGTTATTAATTCAACAGTTCCATATTCTTGAGTTGTTAAATAATAGGTATATAAAGGAACCATTATAAAAGATATCAGCTTGCTCCCTAAATTTCCAGCAGCAAAAACAGCTGAATTGCCTACTAGTTTTTTATATTTTCCCACAAAAATTCCACCTTAAATTGTCTATTTCTTAGACAAATGATAATTTCTTCCCAAAAATAGCCAGAAAAGTAACGAACCTATAGAGTTCACCATAACGATATCATTTAAGAAGAACGCAGAAGCAGCTATTGCTAAAACAATCTGAGCATTCAATCCGAAATTATTTTTAAAAAATAAATTCATTTTTCCATAAGCATTTATAACAACCATAGTGAAACTTCTTATGAAAAAGAAGAATATTGGAATTGAACCAGCTAAACCTGTAGAAGTAATAATATTTACATACGTATTATGTGTATATTTTTGTGTTTTTGCAATAAATGTGGTAGGTAATACTTCTTTTGCATATTCAAAAATCCCTTTTGGTGATGTTCCAAATAAAATATTAGTTTTGAAAAGTTCAAAACCACTTTTCCAAAGACCAAGTCTTCCATTTGAAACATCTGAATTATTCTCAACATCGCCTCTTTCAAGGCTGATTTTCCCAACATCCTTTTCAGGAATACCTTTTAGTATTTTATGTTCTTCATTAAATAAAAGTGCCGGGAGTAGGGAAAGAATTTCTTTAAAACCCTCTAACAGTACATACGAAATAATTACAACTATACATGCAGAAATCAAACTACCTAGCCATTTATATAATTTTTTCTTTTTGATCCAAATATTTAAGTTCAATATATTTGAAAAAGAAAAAACGAAAATAGACAGTAAAAGAACGATTAAACCAGTTCGTGATCCAGATAGTTGAATATATGCAAGTTGAAAAAGAATTGCTAAATACGAAAAAAAGGATTGCATTTTCCCTTTTTTTATTTTTAATGAATAAACTATCAATAATATTACAACTACGGAAACAGTCGAGCTAAAATTTGGATCTTCAAAAACACCGAACAATCTTGCATCAAAAAAACCTATTCTTAAAAATCTTGCACGATTGGTTAAATGAACAGCATAGCCAAATCTAGATACGAACATTCCCAAAGAAATTGTTGTAAGGATTGTCCACACAAGTACCAATAAATTGCTGATATTTTTTATTATTCTCTCAGATTGAATATTGTCCTTCCCAATTTGAAAAACAACCAGCAAATATATTGCTTGCCAAACTAACAATTTCAAATTGCTAAATAGAGCAAACCGATAATTAAATACTATACTTAAAAATAAACCTACCAGAAAAATAACCAGCCATATATTATAAGTGTTTGCTTTCTTTTTTAACACTATCAATATAAACTCTGTTGCTATTAATAGAAAACCATAAATTGCACCAATACCAAAAATAATTTGATCGAATCGAGGATTAATGAGACTATACGGTCCAATTGATCTACATATTACTAAGAAAAATAAATAGTAAATGAAATATTCTTGGAATTTTTGTAATGTCTTTTCTTCTTTTAAAATATTGTTTTTATTATTCATTTTTTACCTAACTCTCTATCTGTTTAAGTATGATATTTCCAATATCTTCACTGGCGTGTCCTGATTCAATCACATTATGTTGTTTTTTGAACCTTCTTATTTTTTTTAAATATTTATCGTTATTAAAGTCAGTAATTTGTTTTTCAAGTTCAGATTCATTCTTAGAAATCGGAAACGGCAAATCTAAAAGATCCATCAAAAGACCTCTGTCTTTCATATATTCATCATAGTCATAGGCATAAATAAAGCATTTCTTTTCAGCTACCATCATTTCACCAATCGTTGAAGAATAATCAGTAATCAATGTGTCAACGGCACAAAGTAATTCTTGCATGTCATCGTAGCTAGAAGCATCAATAACCCTATCTCCAAAACTAGTATCTTTGAAAATTCTTTCTTTACTCTTTGTATCATTTGGATGAAGTCTGACTAACATCACATATTCTTCATCGAATTTTTTTGATAAAAACGAAACCACATTTTTCAACAATTGAGAATCAATTTTTAAATCATAACTTTGTCTAAAAGTTGGTGCATACATTACAATCTTTTTATCTTTTGATATGTTATAGAAACTATAAACTTTATCAATAACTTCAGGTTTTGGATTTACGATAATATCATTTCTTGGAATACCTTTTCTATAAAGTGGACCATCATACCAAAAAGTATATGGAACATCTTTAATCATATCTGAACTTTCAAATATCAATAAATCACACATTTCAGAATCTTTGATTGCTCTTTTTACATATCGAGGAGGCAATTTATCTGCAACGTTCCTCTCAATATTTTTTAATGAAAACCCTGCATGCCATGTTTGAATATAATACTGGCCTTTTCTTTTATTGATAGAAAAATTTTTTCTAACATTATCAATCCATATTTTAGCTGTAAACATTTCAAACAAAGATTTGAACGTACGGTTTTTGACATACCTTATTCCTTCTGGAAAATCCTTTTCAGGCGCCGAAACATATTGTGGTTCATATAGCCAGACTATATCTAATGATTTATTAGTAGAAAGTAAGTAATTGCATATATACTTTGCATTATCACCGTAACCTTTTCCCCAATAATTATCGACAACAATCTTATTTTTTTTGATTGGAAAGAATCGAAGTATTGGATAACAAAAATAAAATAAGCCATAAATTCGCACCCGTATACTACCTTTATTTATAATCTCAAAAATTCTTTTAATTTTCTTTTTCATAAAATCATTCCGTTTCTAATTACTTTTTTGGACGAATCTATTCATTATATATGGAAACGGCTTGTACAACTTCAAATTTATTTTCAACAATCTTAAAGCAATTTTACGGTTTCTTGAGAAATAAGGATTGTTCAAAATGAACGTACTATTTTCTCTAAGAAAATTTACAATATCTTTAGTATTTGTTGTTTCGCGTTCCTTATTTGCTAATAATATCTTGTCCAAAACAAAAAAATAAGAAAAGCATACTCTTCTCAGACCTAAATATTCTAGGTTTGGGAAAAACTCCTTAATTTTATCATAATTTAGAGTCCAAGCTTCTATATAATCTAAATCTCGAGTGCTATAGGATAAAGTTGTTATACTATCTGCTCGATGATAATAATTATACTGAGGTATTGTATCAACAAATATCGTTGAACATTTTCTCAAAATATCAACTATAATATAAGAATCCTCATATGCCTTCCCAACTGGATATTTGATGTTTTCAAATATTGATCTTTTATATAGCTTAGATACAGCATATACATTAATTTTCTTCCCCATTAACATTAATTCCAATGTTTCTTCTGAATTAAGCAACTTTTTTTCTCTACCAACATCAATTGATATCTTTCCATCATAAATATCTCTCACACCGGTTATTGACAAATCAGCATCATTTTCAATCATATTATCATATAAGATCTTCAACATTGATTTATCAATAAAATCGTCACTATCGATGAAAGTTATAAAATTACCATGTGCATGTTCTATTCCATAATTTCTAGCCGATGATAACCCGCCATTTTTTTTATGATAAACACTAATTCGAGAATCTTTTTTTGCGTATTCCTCACAGATATCTCCACTCTTATCCTTGGAACCATCATTAATAAGAAGAAGTTCAAAATCCTTAAAGCTTTGAATCAAAATCGAATCTACACATTTTGATAAAAGATCTTCCACATTATACACCGGAACAATTACTGAAATAGCAACCATAAAATCCTCCTACTAAATTCCCTTACCTAGTACTAACGAATATATTTTTTTGTAAAGCTTGCTGTTAACAAAAAGTATAATCAGTCCTATTTTTTTTGAAATACTTACTTTTGAACAACCAAATACTCCAAAAAAATGACTACTTATATCTGTTCTAAGTTTTTTCAAAAATTCTTTTTTATTTTGATTATCTGCACAACTTATTTTAAAGCCCGTAGATAAAAAACCATCCACAAGTTTATCCACAGCTAAATATTTTAATTCTGGATAATCACTTTTAATATATTCCAATAATTTTATTCGCTGCAATACATTATCATATTGAGAGATACTAAATTGCTGGTTAACAATGCTATTTGGGTTTGAATAATAGAAAATCCCTATTTTGTCACTGAAGATAATTTTTTTCGCCTTTTTAAAAAGTAAATATGTAGGTATCACGTCTTCATAAAGATGGCCTTCGGGATACCGAATTTCCTTAAAAAGCGAGTGTCTATAAATTTTATTCCAAGCATAAAAATCTACAGCCTTTTCTAAAAATAATTTTTTTATTGCCTCTTCTTTTATAGAACAGATTTCATTTGTAAAAACTAACTCTTTGCTCTTTTCTTGAGAACCTTTTCGTAATCCAAAAACAAAGATATCTCCATTATCATTATTCAACTTCTTAATGGCCTCTTCAAAAAAAGATTCAGTATAATAATCATCACTATCAATAAATGTAATGTACTCCCCTTGTGCTTGGATAATACCAACATTTCTCGCTGAAGATAGGCCGCCATTTTCCTTATGAATAACATTTACAAATTTATGCTTTTTTTCCAAATCATCACATATATACTGACTGCCATCTGTAGAACCATCATCCACTAAAATTATTTCAATTTTTTCTAAATTTTGATTAACAATACTTTCTACTGCTCTACATAAAGTCTCCTTTACATTATAAACTGGAACAATCACTGATAAATCAATTTTATTTTCTGAGTTTACTTTCATAAATTTGACCCCTAATTCTATTTGGTAATAGGCTCACCACTACATGGGCTGAGCAAGAAACAAAATAATCTGTAAAAGACCCTAAACCCGCTCGGTAAATTGCAGTACGTCCTTTTAAACCATCTACAAAATATTTTTTTCCACCCCGACGAGCATACATATCCTCACCCGTTCGAGCATAAACTAAAGATTCTTGAACATTTTTACCCTTATATCCTGCCTTTAGCAATCTTACCCAAAGATAATAGTCTTCAAATCCCATCATCGGTTGGTAGTTTCCCACATTAAGAATTGCTGATTTTTTGAACATGACTGTCATATGATTAAAAGGATTGCGCTTTTTTGAAAACTTCCGAATCTCCTCGTTCGATTCTGGAACAATTCTTCTACCCACGATCTTTTGAGGCGAGTCATAAAATTCATCTATATTGGAGCCCACAATCGTTAGTTCTGGATCATTAACAAACTCAGCATATTGTTTTTCAATTCGCTCAGGAAGCATGATATCGTCCGTATCCATCCGAGCAATTAATTCGTATTTACATGCTTCGACACCAATAGCCAAAGCCTTTCCCAAACCAACATTTTCTTTTAAAGGAACTAAGTTGATTAATTCCGGATTATTTGTTTGACAATCATCAATTACTTTTTGCAAGTCAGAGGTGATTGGACCATCAAGAACTAGCACAATTTCTTTTACTGGCAATGTTTGAGTTACAACACTCTTCAATGCCTCTTTAAAATACTCTGGTTTTTCCTTAACATATACAGACATTAATAAACTAATATCGACATTACTCAAAAAAGGACACTCCTTCTATCGAAAAATTTTCTCTTTCGGAAAATCCATGTCATCTAATGACGTACATAGTTCGCCTTCTTCTAAACCTTGCGAAGATACTTTATCAAATAAAATCTTTATCGTTTGCAACAAAATCTTTAAATCCAACATCACTGAATATTTCTTAATATACAATAAATCAAATTTTAACTTACTATTATAGTCAGAGGCGTATTTTCCGTAAACCTGTGCATAGCCAGTAATCCCTGCCCGCACATTGTGGCGCAAATAGTAATAGGGATTTTCTTGGTTGAATTGCTCAACAAAGAAGGGCCGCTCTGGTCGTGGGCCAATAATCGACATATCGCCTTTTAGCACATTGAGTAATTGAGGCAACTCATCAAACCGAACCGCACGAATAAATTTTCCAACTGGTGTCACTCGGGCATCGTTGCTTTTCGCTAAAACGGGACCAGATTTTGATTCAGCGGTCGCACTCATAGAACGGAACTTATAAATTGGAAATTCTTTTTGATCTTTTGTAATCCGAATTTGTTTATAAATAATCGGACCTGGTGACGTTGTCTTTACTAAGATGGCAGTGATTAACATGAATGGTGAAGCAATCACTAATAAGATTAACGAAACAACAATATCAAACACTCGTTTAAGCATTGCATCTTCTGAAGGAATCCGAAATCCGGATGATTCAATAATACTCTCATCTTCAAAGTTCATAATATTCGGGTTGATTGTCACTAAGTTTTCAAAGGTGGTGTTTAAAAACAGCTTCTTCTCTTTCTTAGTAACTAGCTGATAAATTTTGATTTTTTCAGCTTCCTCAATTTCTGATGATAAATAAACGATATCAACATCATCAATAATCTTAACTAAATGATCATAGAAGTGATCCAGCACAACCGATTCCACTTTATGCTTATTATTTTTTTGAGAGCCAAAATTTTGAATTGCTGGTGCGACCTCTTTTTCAAATCCTAAAATCGTTACTTTTTTATCCGAACTTAATTTCATATAGGCTTTATAGATAATCGTACGATAAATAATCAATAGAACCGTCCCAAGTAAAAAAGAAATCAAAATAACCGTTCTTGGAAAAGCAAACCAACGTCCCGCAAAAGTGATGATCATAATGCCTAATGCTGTCAAAAACTGTCCGATAACCGTCACGAAAACAATATCACTTACAATTCGATTATAAAAAACATAAGTCCCTAACAAGACATTTAAAATAATAAAGAATAATGAGATAAATAAGGCGGAACTTTCAAACGTTTCAAAATTTCTTGCGGGAATTTCTCCACCAAATTTTAGCCAAAAACTAAAATAGACCGAGATATTATATACGACGACGTCTAGCAAAACAATAAAAAAGCGACGAGCCGCATTCCATTCACCACTTTTATTCATACAAACACTCCTAATCCACGAAATAATCCATTACACATCTTACCATACCCCCTAAAAAAAGAGTAGCTTTCCTAAAAAAAGTAATAAAAAAGAAAAGAACAAAAAGTGGTCAAACAAGTTAGTTTGACCGCTTTTTGTTCTGTGAATATCTATCTTTTATTTAATATTCTTGAAGAAGATTTAAAAAGATTCTAGTGATTATTTTAATCTTGTGGGAACAGGTAGACCTTTGAATAGGGCGTTCCAGAATAGATGTGTGAAATTTTATTCCCATCGATTACTTGATGCCAAAATCGATTTTCATTAGAACGGTTCCCCCAGAAAATGCCAATGTGACAGTCATAAGAAGGATCCGTAAAAACTGCCTCTAAATAAATGAGATCACCTTTTTGAGCTTTTCCGCTTCTTAACAATGCATCAATTGAGCTGAATGAATAGTATTCCGTATTGCGCGTTAAGGCATCCCGCCAATTATAAGCATTAACATAGCCACCGTATCCTTGAGTGATACCGGAAATTCGACTCAAGTTGCCACCGCTTCGACGAGTCACACAAGCTACAAAGCCTGTACAATTCATGCCTGGACCATAGGGACTTGCTATCCCATTTGGTACGAGAAACATTTCCGGATTATTAAAGCCCGTCAGTCGGAAGGGCGTTCCTAAATAGAAACGATCATTTTGGTGTGCATTCAGTTCATTAACAACACGTTGTCTAGTGGTCCCAAGATAGTGAGCTACGCCTCTACGTTCTCTAACAGCCCCACTATTCACGTAGCCAAACCATTTCCCATTAGAATCATACAAGGAATAATAAGTCGAGCCGTTCATATGCTTATAATACCATTTGACTTGATACGTCTTATTAATTACAGAATTTGTTCGTGCTTTTTCCTTCCAGTTGAAATTATTCCAAATGGAGTAACCATTTTTGATGACCAGAACGGATTTATTCATTGCAAAACCAGTCCCTTGTGCACCAGTAGCTTTAGAACCATCTCGCTCGTTTAAATACCCTTGCCACTTGCCTTTATTATCATAAATAGACAAATATTTTGAGCCGTTGAAATGGTTGTAGTAGCCCGTTGCTCGATAGGTTCGTTGATACAGACTCTTTGTCGAGTTCCCGCTTTTAAAACCAAAATCATTCCAAATCGTTCCACTATTTTTAGTGATCGTTACATATTGGTTTGTACTGTGCCAAATACCTCCCGGCGTGCCAGACACACTTGCATCCCTTTCATTTAAGTAGCCTTGCCACTTACCTTTATTATCATAGATGGATAAATATTTTGATCCGTTGAAATGGTTGTAGTAGCCTGTTGCTCGATACGTCCGCTGATATAGACTCTTTATTGAGTTACCACTTTTAAACCCAAAATCATTCCAAATCGTTCCACTACTTTTTGTGATTGTTACGTATTGGTTTGTACCGTACCACTTACCTCCCGGCGTACCCGACACACTTGCATCCCTTTCGTTTAAGTACCCTTGCCATTTACCATTACCATCATAAATGGACAAATATTTTGATCCGTTGAAATGGTTGTAGTAGCCTGTTGCTCGATATGTCCGTTGATACAGACTCTTTATCGAATTCCCACTTTTAAAGGCAAAATCATTCCAAATCGTACCACTACTTTTTGTGATTGTTACGTATTGATTCGTTGAATGCCAAATTCCGCCTTGATTACTCGCCTTTTGAATAGTACTTTCTTTAACAATTCCTTTGAATCCTTCGTTTATATCATAAAGAGCAAAATACTTACTGCCATCAAAATGATAGTAC
>WPCI01077411.1_pt1 | contig 14794 bp, 16 predicted proteins | sample 5399871 | NCBI WGS metagenome assembly WPCI01 (sample SAMN12869469, study PRJNA574797) | sludge metagenome | isolation source: wastewater treatment of pH7 | place: China:Beijing | collected 2019-05-20
GCGAAAGATTGTGCTAGAATACATTCATTACTACAATTGTGTGCGAATTCAAGAAAAATTAAACCACCTATCCCCTAAAGAATTTAGGGAACAAGTGGTTTAGGTGTTTTGATTGGTGTCCCGTTTTCGGGGGTCACTTCACTTGCTTAAGGGGATTTTCTTCATTATATCGCTTCTTTCTCGCCTGCCATGTTTAATGGAACAGGATGTTTCATACGATTCATCGTAAATACGATAATCGCTGTCAATACTTCCGCTACTGGCATAACGAGCCAAATTCCGTTTATCCCAAATAATTTCGGCATAATCCATAATAATGGAATAATAAATAGTAACCCTCGGCTCATTATAATAAGTACTGATTTTGTCGTTTGTCGCACTGATTGGAAGTACTCTCCATATACAATGTTATAGCCTAAAAATACGTATTGGATAAAGAACAGGCTAATACCCGTTAATGTTAACTCCAATAACTCTGGAGATTGGACATCAAATAGACCAATAATATATTTCCCGAAGAATAATCCGACAATTATTGCAACGCCTCCAAGTACAACTGCAATTTTCACTGCAAACTGCAACCCTTCACGAAGTCTCTCTGCTAAATTTGCACCATAATGGAAACTAGCAATCGGTTGTAAAGCAGCACCTACACCAAAGAATAATAGTAATGTCATTGCATGAATACTATTCACCATCGCATAAGAAGCGACTCCTACTTCTCCTGCATATTGAACGAATGCAATATTAAAACCAATCGTTACAATCGCTACTGTACTTTCTGCTGTAAAGCTCGGGAAACCGATTATCATAATTTGTTTTACTGTATCCCATTCAAAATGGAATTTCGTCCATTTTAAAATACTACTTTTTCTCAAGAAGTGCGTTAATAATACAAGGAAACCAATCGCTGCCGAAAGAATAGTTGCTGAAGCCGCTCCTGTTACGCCCCATTTAAAGATGAAAATAAAGATATAGTCAAACACTATATTTAATACAGCTGTTACAACTAAACCTGCCATTGCTAAATTAGGATTTCCATCATTTCGTATAAATGTACTTAAAATATTTTCTAAAACGTATATCATTCCAAATGTTAATAATACGTGTAAATATTCTAATGCATACGGTAAAATCACTTCGTTTGCACCGAATAAGTATGCTAAGTCTTCTATTCTCCATAAGCAAATCGCCGCTAAAACGCCTACGATAATGACTGCTACCGTCATGGATTGAGTAAAAATAGACCTTGCTCTTTCAATTTTATTTTCACCTAATGCAATGGAATATAACGTTGCCCCGCCCATCCCAATCCATAATGAAATAGAGAAGAAAATTGAAAACGCTGGAATAGCCACGTTTACTCCTGCTAATCCGTTTGCTCCAACTCCCCTACTAATCATAACCGCATCAATTACAATGTTAACTGACATTAATACCATTCCTAGAACGGCTGGTATTAAATACGAAATAAATAAGCTCTTTATCGGTTTTTCTCTTAACTTTTCTGTTGCTTCCATACTATTTTGCTCCTTTTTTTCAACTCTCTTTTCTCAGTTTAAACCTTAAAGTAACTTGAAGGTCAATAGAGAATTTGAAAAATAGGTAACTTACTTATCGTGTTTCATGCCAATTTGTAATGATACGAGTGCTACAACTTATTGCTTTATTTTTTCATGATAGGAATTTGAATTTCTGTTACTTGCTCCTCTGGATTTTCTGTTACAGACCAATCGATTAATCCAATCTCAATCGCATCTCCACTTACTTCATATCCTTCTTGATCAATGTATGCAAGTAATTCCTTATACGTTGCACCTGTTTCTTCATACGGTCCATGATGATAAGAACAAGCATATAAACCTTCCTTAATCTCATCTGAACTCTGTACTTGGAAAGGCATGTAATCCAAAAGAATAAAAACACTGCTATATGCTTGAAACTCATTTTGCATTAATCCTTTTTTCGCAACAGTTACACCGATATCTCCAGAAAATAAGCTATCATCCATTTGCCTCATATTTTTTTGCAACGAATGAATGTAGTACTCAAACATATCGTCCGTTGTATTTGGAGCAACCGCAATTGCTGTAATTTTTCGCCGCGGGATCTCTTTCATTACCATTTGTTCAGCTTTTGCTTTTGTTGCTTCCTTAATTAAATGAATTCTATGCTCCATTTTCGCCAAAGCATACTCAATTTCTCTTTGTTTTTTCAACATCATCTCTTGTTGTTTTTCCAGTAAATTGAGTGCATATGCTGGATTTCTCTCATCAATATATTTTTTAATTTCCTTTAATGGAATATTTAATTGCCGTAAAAACTTAATCGTATCTAATAGTGAAAATTGATCGATTGTATAATAACGATAATTTGTTTGCGGGTCCACAGTGGACGGATGAAAAATTCCCTTCTCATCATAATAGCGTAAAGTAGATTCCGCTATATTATGCATTTTTGCCATTTCTCCAATTGTAAAGCGTTTATTTAATAACATCTTTTATTTCCTTCCATTTCTATTTATTTCATTATATGTTCATTCTGTCTTCAAAACAAAAAAGAATTCCCCTACGAGAATTCTTTTTATTAACTCTTAAACCTCTATTATTATAGGAAGGATCATCGGTTTTCTTTTCGTATTAGTATATATAAACTTCCCTAAAGCCTCTCTTACTTCTCTTTTCAAAATACCCCAACTATTCACATTCTCTTTCTTCAAATTATTAATTGTAATAACAGCTAATTTATTTAATTCCTTCAAAAACTCTTCTGAATCACGAACATAGACGAATCCACGAGAAATAATATCAGGACCTGAAATTATTTCTCCATCCACTTTATTAAAAGTAATAACTATAACGAGCATTCCATCTTCTGAAAGTTGTTTTCGATCACGTAATAAGGCATTTCCAACGTCACCAATTCCTAATCCATCTACATATATATTTCCAGCCTGTATTTTTCTAGATTGGATTGCCACTTCATTACTTATATCTACAACATCTCCATTACGAACGATAAAAATATTCTCTTTTTCAACTCCAATTGATTCTGCTAACAAACTATGGTGATGTAGCATTCTAAATTCTCCATGAATAGGGATAAAATATTTTGGCTTCATTAAAGCAAGCATTAATTTCAATTCTTCTTGATACGCATGACCAGATACATGGACTCCAGTAGAACTACCTGATCCGTAAATTACTTTTGCTCCTAATGCGAATAAATTATCTATAATTCGTGAAACGTTACGTTCATTTCCCGGAATAGGCGTTGCCGCTATAATAACCGTATCTTCTGGTAAAACATCCACTTGCCTATAGTTTCCACTAGCTAACCGCGCTAAAGCTGCCATTGGTTCTCCTTGGCTTCCTGTACAAAGGATTGCAACCTGCTTTGGATCTAAACGATTTACCTCACTTGCTTCAATTAACATATCATCTGGAATATTTAGATACCCTTTCTCTAGAGCAACTTCTACTACATTTACCATACTTCTCCCGAGTAAAGCCAGTTTTCGATTTGTTTTTATACAAGCTTCAACTATTTGCTGAACACGATTCACATTAGAAGCAAAAGTAGAAATAATCACTTTCCTATTTGCTTTCATAAATATTTCTTCTACCCGTTCCCCTACCGACCTTTCTGATGGAGTAAATCCTGGTCGTTCTGCATTTGTACTTTCAGATAATAAAGCTAGCACGCCTTCACTACCTATTTTAGCCATTTTATGAATATCAGGCTGTTGGTTATTTACTGGTGTTAAATCAAATTTAAAATCACCTGTATGTACTACAGTACCTTCTGGTGTATGGAAAGCAATACCAAGGCAATCTGGAATGCTATGATTCGTTTTAAAAAAAGTCGTCTTAATAGAACCAAAATCAATTTCTGATTCTGAATGAATAACGATTAATTCTGTATCATTTTGAAGGTTATGTTCCTTTAATTTAATTTCAATTAAACCTAACGTTAACTTCGTCGCATAGATTGGTACGTTTAGTTGTTTTAAAAAATATGGTATTCCACCAATATGATCTTCATGTCCATGCGTTACTACTAATCCGCGAATTTTTTCTTTATTTTCTTGTAAGTATGTGACGTCTGGAATGATTAAATCAATTCCTAATAAACTTTCATCTGGAAATTTAGATCCACAATCAATAACGACAATATCATTTTCATATTGAATAGCATACATATTTTTCCCTATTTCATTTACTCCACCTAAAGCAACGATAGACAAGTTGTTTTTTAATGACTTCAAATTATAAGCCCTCCCTTTCACTGTTATAATTCGTGAAATCGTATTTAGGCTTTATTATTTGTAATAGAAAAGGACTTCATACTGTTTCATACATACAAAATTCACATGCCACTCTTATACCTATATCCGCAATAACACAAGTTCTCCGTAAAAAAGCTCCCATTTTTTCATTGATTTTTTGTAAAATCTATTATATATTAATTACAGGTTCAAATTACGAGTTCAAAAGAACTCGTAATCAGACCCTTTGTTTAATGGGTTTTACATATTTTCATTAGGCAAATTCCGAGAAATCGTATGATAAAAATAAAAATGATGAGGAGAGGATCCGATGGAATTCGAATTTTTCTTTCAAATTGCACTTATTTTATTAAGTACAAAGCTCGCTGGTGATCTTAGTGTTAGATTAGGGCAGCCTTCTGTACTCGGTAAATTAATTGTCGGTATCGTTATCGGTCCAGCTGTATTAGGTTGGATTGAAAATTCAGAACTTCTAACACAATTAAGTAATGTTGGGGTTATTCTTTTAATGTTTATGGCCGGTCTTGAAACAGACTTAGAGGAATTAAACGCAAATCGTAATTCTTCTTTAGCTGTTGCACTTGGAGGTATCATTCTTCCATTCGTAGGTGGTTACGTTTCTGGTCTTGTTATGGGAATGGAACAAGGAAATGCTGTATTTTTAGGATTACTTCTATGTGCGACAAGTGTTAGTATTTCCGTACAAACACTTCGCGATTTAGGAAAGATGAAAACACGTGAAAGTACAACTATGCTAGGCGCAGCTGTATTTGATGACATTCTTGTCGTTATTTTATTAGCATTTGCAATGAGCTTCTTAGGTACAGACGATGTTAACTTAACAATGATTATCTTGAAGAAAGTTGTATTCTTCGCTTCTATTATTTTAATCGGATGGAAAGGTGTTCCTGCGATTATGCGCTGGTTATCACCACTGCGCGTATCTGAGTCTATCGTGAGCGCAGCTCTTATCATCTGTTTCTCATTCGCATATTTCGGCGAATTATTAGGAATTGCTGGTATTATCGGTGCTTTCGCAGCTGGTATCGCGATTTCTCAAACGAACTACAAACATGAAGTAGAAAAGAAAGTAGAACCAATCGCTTACGCTATGTTCGTTCCAGTATTCTTCGTAAGTATCGGTATGAATATTACATTTGACGGTATTGGCGATCAAATTTGGTTCATCTTAGCATTAACAGTAATCGCTGTATTAACGAAACTAATCGGTTGTGGCTTAGGTGCACGAATGACTGGATTTGACGCTAAGTCTTCTGCAATTATCGGTTCTGGAATGGTTTCTCGTGGTGAAGTTGCACTTATCATCGCAGGTACAGGCCTTTCTTCTGGACTACTAGCACAAGATTACTTTACAGCAATTGTTATTGTCGTTATTTTAACTACAATGATTACACCACCAATGTTAAAATACACTTTTGGTGCAAAAGATAAAGCAATGAAAGCAAGTAAATAAGTTTAATAAAAAAGAAGCTTACTATCTTATAAGATAGTAAGCTTCTTTTTCGTTTTATCTTTAAACAATCCCGTTCGTTTTTAATCATTTTTCAAAAATAATTCGTGCTTCATCATCATCAATACCATTACGAAATGAATACACCATAATGCCATAATCATCTACATATTCACCTAGCTTCATTTCCTCCACTTTCTTATAAAAATCGTCTACCTCATAGTGTGGAATATACGCATCCCAAACTGGTTCATGTATTCTTTTGTACGCTGTCACTTCTAAATCATATCCGTCTTCATAATATCCCATGTGATAATGTTGACTAGAATCATATTTCTTCATAATAAATTCCCCTCTCTTTGAAAATTTATCATATTTCACATCATAAACAAAAGCGAGCTGTATATTACAGCTCGCTTCATTCATTAAATACGTTCCATCGCTGTCTTCAACGTTCCAACAACAAAGGCAATTTCTTCACTTGAAATAATAAGCGGTGGTGCTAGCGTTAAAACGTTATTATATCCTGCTGTTGTCATACCGTTTCGTCCTATAATTAACCCTTTTTCTTTACAAGCATTTACAACACTTGCAATTTTGTCGTTATCAATTGGCTCTTTCGTCTCTTTATCATTTACTAGTTCAATTCCAACTAGTAGTCCTTTTCCTCTAATATCCCCTACAAGTGGATGTTCTCCAATTTCTTCTTTTAATTGCTCTAATAAAAGCGAGCCCATTTGTGCAGAGCGCTCAATTAAATTTTCATTCTCCATAATTTCTAAGTTTTTAAGTGCTAGTGCACAAGCTGCAGGATTTCCACCAAATGTATTAATATGACGGAAGAATTCATATTCTCCCTTTCCTTTAAATTCTTCATATATTTCTTTTTTCACAGCTGTTGCTGATAATGGTAAATATGCACTTGTAATCCCTTTTGCCATTGTAATAATATCTGGTTTCACATCATAATTCATAAATCCAAATGCCTTTCCTGTACGCCCAAAACCGCAAATCACTTCATCGCTAATGAGCAAGGCACCGTGTTTTTGACACGTTTCATGAACAGCTTTCATATAGTCTTGTGGCGGCATTAAAATGCCTCCGCCTGTAATAATTGGTTCCATAATAAAAGCTGCAATCGTTTCACTTAGTTCCCATGTCATGACCCGATCTACTTCTTTTACACATTCTACATCATAAATGTTCTCTCTTTCAATTCCAGGCATACGATAACAATCTGGCGGCGCTACATGTAAAAATCCTGAAGCAAATGGCTCATATTGATATCTACGCTGTGCTTGTCCCGTCGCTGCCATCGTTGCCATTGTATTCCCATGATAGCCGCGGTAACGTGACATAAATTTATAACGATGTGGTTCACCTTTTTGCGCATAGTATTGTCTTGCTATTTTAAAAGCTGTTTCGTTCGCTTCCGAACCACTATTAGAGAAGAAAATAACATACTCTCCTCCAAGCCATTCATTTAATTTTTCTGCAAGCTTTATAGCCGGTTCATGTGATTGTGACATCGGAAAGTATGATAATGTTTGTAATTGCTTATATGCCGCTTCTGCAAGCTCTTTTCTGCCATATCCACTATTCACACACCAAAGACCACTCATACCATCTAAATATCTTTTTCCTTGTATATCTTCAACCCAGCACCCTTCTGCTTTTGCCCCTACCATTGTACTATTTGGACTAAAGGGACGCATTCCGTGCCAAACATATTGCTCATCTTTTGCTAATAATTCATCAGTCTGTTTCGTTTTCATCATTTCTTCCACCTTCCATAACAACTTATTTTTCACAAAAGCTGCGCTGGTACCATGATGATTTAAATTTCTCCCTGCTTATTTTCATTCCACAAAATTAAGACAAATCCTACTTACAAAGCAGTATTATTTACAAGAAAAGGACAAAAGAAAAAGGAGCTTTTCTTATCTATCGAAAAGCTCCTCTTTTTTAATGCGAAGACGCGTCACTAATACCATGCCCAGTATTAGATTTCACGAGAATTTCATCAAATTTCGCTGCATCTTCTTTCTTACTAGATAAAACAGTTCCTAAATACGCTGCAAGAAATCCAAGCGGAATCGAAATAATTCCAGGTGTCGTATATGGGAATATCGCTTCCCCGACAAATATAGCTTTTCCAGCTACAGGGTTCCATACATTTGGGCTTAACGCTACAAGAACAATAGCTGATACAAGACCAGCAATCATACCAGAGATGGCACCTGTTGTATTGAAGCGCTTCCAATATATTGTGAATAATATAACTGGCAAGTTTGCACTCGCTGCAACTGCAAATGCTAACGAAACTAAAAATGCTACGTTCAATGTTTGAGCAAATAACGCTAGTATAATAGACAATACCGCTACTCCAATAGACGCATAACGAGCCATGGATACTTGCTCTTTTTCCGTTGATTTCCCCTTGCGGATAATTTCATTATAAAAATCATGTGCGAATGCGGATGCTGCTGTTAATACAAGGCCTGCCACTACAGCTAAAATCGTTGCAAAGGCAATTGCTGATACGAAAGCAAATAAGAAATCTCCGCCCAATGCTTTCGCTAATAAAGGTGCTGCCATATTACCAGCAGGGTTTGCTTTCATAATCGCCTCATTCCCTACAAACGCCGCTGCCCCAAATCCTAAGAAAATTGTCATAATATAAAATGCGCCAATTAACCACGTAGCGTATACGACAGATTGACGTGCTGTTTTTGCATCACGTACTGTAAAAAAGCGAACAAGAATGTGTGGTAATCCTGCCGTACCAAGGACTAGTCCTAAATTTAAAGATAGTGTATCAAGACCATCTTTATACTTTACTCCTGGATTTAAAAACGAATCTTTTAATGGAGTTGCTGTTTTCATTTGAGCAAACATTTCCGTCACACTAAAATTAAATTTTGCGAAAACGATAACAGAAATAATAAATGTACCAGCCATAAGTAATACAGCCTTAACAATTTGCACCCAGCTCGTCGCTGTCATTCCGCCAAAAATAACGTACACTGTCATTAATGTACCAACAATTAAAACGGATGTTGTATATTCGATCCCTAATAATAACTTAATAAGTGCACCCGCCCCAACTAATTGTGCAATCATATAAAAAATTGAAATCGTCATCGTATTAAGCGCTGCAACTCCGCGAACTTTTTTCGCGTCAAAACGCGCCGCAATCATATCCGCTAACGTGTACTTCCCTAAATTCCTTAGCGGTTCTGCGACAAGGTATAGAACAACTAAATAAGCAACTAAAAAGCCGATACTATAAAAGAAACCATCAAACCCAGTTAATGCGATCGCTCCAGCTATACCAAGAAAAGACGCAGCAGACATATAATCTCCCGCAATGGCCAGACCATTTTGCCAACCAGTTAATCCCCCTCCAGCTGTATAAAACTCACTCGCATTTTTCGTTTTTTTCGATGCAAAATAGGTTATGACGAGCGTACCAAGGACAATAATTAAAAATAGTGCAAAAGCGGTTGTATTCAAAGTCAGCCCCTCCCTTTTTGCATATTTTGTAGAATTTTTTGCGAGATTTCATCAAAGGATTCCGCCTTTTTGCTATAAATCATACATAAAGCCCAAGTCATAATAAATTGTGCAAAAGCAAATACCCACGCCCACGTAACATCACCAAATGCCGGTGTATTGAGTACCTTAGAATACGATGTTAAAATAGGTAACGCAATAAAAAAACTTAAAAAGAAAATACTCATTGGAACGATAAACTTTTTTTTCTTATTTAATAACAATTGAAATTCTTCTGACTGAACAACCTCTGTATAATTCACCTCATTTTGTAACTTACGTGCTGACGTATCATCTCTTTTCATTCTCTTATCCCCTCTCTTACTAGAAATGCAATTCCCCCTTGTATACCTAAAGACTAAATTTTATAAATATTCAGAAACTTATTTTCATTTTAGACAATCCATACATTCCTGCAAAGATTTTTCGATAGACATTTTTCGGCATTTTCCCCTAAGTTTTTAATATACTTTTTCAAAATAAAGTGACACCTTACTTATTTTTTCCTCATTAAAACAAAAGCAGTGCTTAACGCACTACTTTTTTCTTTTTTTCCTTTTCTAAATTACGAGCTGTTTCGCTTAATTCAACGTCTTTTCCATCTTTAAGCGTTCCAAATATGAAATCGAATACTGGATTTGAAACACCAAACCAAAACTTTTCATTTTTATAATGGTGTAATATGTGCTGTTTTTTTAGCCATCTTCCAAACTTAGTAACAGGACGAATTGGCTTATGTGCAATATAATGTTTCCATTCATAAACGAGAAGCATAATAATCATTCCAATTCCGAACGAAAGTGCAATAGTAACACTTTTTGTTATAGCATATGATATAAGTAAATATATAGTAAAACTCGGTATACTAAACCATACAGGTAAAAATAACAGTTTTAAATCATCTGGATAGACGTGATGGTCATAATGTAATCTTCTTAGCATTTTTAATAAAAATACGTTTTTAGGTGGTTTTAAGTGAAATAAAAAACGGTGTGTCATATATTCGTTTAGCGTATAAAAAATAATACCAAACAAACAAGCTAACAAACCGATCCATGTGAAAAATTGCATTTTTAAAATAATGATAAAAACAAATAAAATACTATACATAATAACGATATCATGTTGTAAAAAGAACTCTTTCCCCACCCTCTTCATCTTCCTTCCCCCTTTTCAAAAAAAAGAGTCGCAACATATCGTTACGACTATTTCTTTTCTATATCTTATTCTATACGCTTTACAAATTTGCCTGTTGCTCTATTGTCGAGAAAAAATTGTTCGGTCCAAATATATTTTGCTTCGGAATAATATGTTCCACCGCAAACACTGTTACTTCTCCTCTTTGTACCTCTCCAATGATAAGCCCAAATATTTCATGATTTACAGCAAACGTTGGTTGCTTTGTTTGTAGTAATCTTGCTGCATTCTGAAATACCGCTTCATATAGTGGATTTCTATCAGTAATTTCTTTTCTGATTTTTGATGCTAACGTAATAATGATTTCTTTTCCGTCAATAGTGGTTCGATACATAAAAATCTCCCCTTCAATCTTATGTGAACAACTGTAAAGCTTTGTATGCAAAATGGATAGAATATCCTACTAAAATAATACCTGCTCCGGCTGTTATATAGCCAAGTGCTTTTTGCTTTAATAAAGTTCTGCCAAAATGGACAGAAAAAGCAATATTTACATTCCATAAAATAATACCAACGATAATACAAAGACTATACAAAAAGGCTTCTTGTTTCGTTACCTTCGTAAGCAATGAGCTAAGTGTACTTCCGTATATACCAAACCAAAAAACAAGATTTAATGGATTGGATATCGCAATTAAAAAACCTGCCATAAACGATTGTTTAAGGCTGCCTACCTCTTCTTTTTTATATTCCATATTCGATTGAGAAATTCCTTGTTTTACACTTTGAAATCCTAAATAAAATAATAAGAAAAACCCTGTGCAATACATAAAAGCTTGTACATATGTATACATAAACAGAGAAGATAAACCGAAATAGATGAGAAGCATAAACAAAATATCTGCTGTCATTCCACCAATTCCAACAACCCACGCATGCCAAAAACCTCGTTCAATTCCTCGTTTTAACATTTCAATATTAATTGGACCTACTGGCGCAGCTAATGAAATACCTAATACAATTTGTTGTATAATTGCTCCAAACATCACTCTATCCTTTCTACTTCCTTTACTATTAAGTAATGATGTAATCATTAAAAATAGACTAGCTTTCATGAAAATATGTACTACTAAAATACCCTTTTTTATCCAAAATATGCAAAAGAGCCCTCCAGATGATGGCTCTTACTTTTCTATCTTATGAAGAAAAGGACATTTTCCTTTTATCGGTTCTATATCGTCTCCTATAAAGTATTGTTTCCATTCACGATGATTCGGGTCACCATAATGACTAATGTTAGGATGTTTCGGCAGCTGATCCCACTTTTCAACTCGCTCACGGACCGTTTGCCTAGAATATGCTCCTTTAGGACGATCCCCTTCTAATCCATCAAATATAGTACGTGGCTGAAATCCAATAACGAGAGAATTTCCTAAATGCCTAGTTTTTCGTTGTTTATAGGCTGGTGCGTTTCCAAATGCGAATATCGGTTCCCCGCCAAATGAAAATTCCCATAAGTAATGGTCTGGGTCTTTAGCAATTTGCTTTGGCCATGTTTCCTTATCGTTTTCATGTAAATATTGTAGTACTTTCCAAAAGTAATCACGGTAATATTCCAGTGATTGCTCCTCACATTCCGGTTCTACAAAAAGAAAAAAGCCTCTTCTTACAATTGGACGCTCTTTCATTAGCTCTAAAAAAGATAACATTGTATGTGGCAAATGACTCCAATCATTATGAGAGAGAAAGGAATAACGAAGTTCATTCTTTTTTAAAGCTGTTAAGCCGAAATAGCACGGAAAAGTTGGTTCTAGCACAACACTCGAAAAATTTTGAAATTCCTTTGCAACCCAATTCGGTATATCCGTTCTCATTCTCATTCCTTCATTATCTAATAAATAAGACTCATTCATTCTTTCACCTCATTATGTATAGCATTCAATTAAGACTATTACATACTTGGCCTGTCCTATACCTATTTAAAAATTTGGTTAAAAAATTATTTAAAAATACAAAAAAATAAAACCGCTTACTTGACTAAATTCTCCCAATTCGTGTATATTTAAATTAATCATTTAGCAGAATATTCAAGATTATAGCATTTTTAGTTTATATTATCTTTTCAAATGAATTTCACTAAATGAAAAAAGCAAATGTTTTTAGGAGGAATTGTAACATGCAAGGAAAAGTAAAATGGTTTAACAACGAAAAAGGTTTTGGATTTATCGAAATTGAAGGCGCTGACGATGTATTCGTACATTTCTCTGCTATTCAAGGCGAAGGCTACAAAGCTTTAGAAGAAGGTCAAGAAGTATCTTTCGATATCACTGAAGGAAACCGTGGACCTCAAGCTGCTAACGTAGTAAAACTTTAATCCAACATATGACAGGAGGTTACCTTACTTGGTAACCTCCTTTGTTATTCCTTTGTATATTTCCGTTTTCCAGAGCAAAAACTATGTGAAATGCGCACTATACAAAGGAGGAATTATTAATGGGATCAGAAGTAAATGATTTTGAAGAAGTGAAATTCCGTGTAGAAACAGCACAAAAAATGGTAGGATCAGCGACAATTTCAATGGATCCAGATACATTAGAGCATGCTACTACTGCTGTAGAAGCAGCTCGCTCTCAGCTTGAAATTATGAAATCTGTTGCAACAGATTTAGACGAGCCATTTTTAATAAATGAGGAAAAGAAATTAAGCGAGTGTGAGCATCAATTAAATGAAGCGAAGCACTAAAAAACATCCAGAGAGTTTTCTCTGGATGTTTTTTCATGACAACTGTTCCCCATATTTTTTCAATGTTTCCCCAACTGTACATTGTCTTATACAAAAGGAATGAGCATAATACTTACTATTTGTCTTTCGATTATGTTCTCGCAAAAAACATCCTTCACAATACGTTTCTAATAAGTCATTTACCTCTGTAATGAGTTGCTTTTTATCCACCTTTGCACCTCTCTATTCGGTTATTTCTTTATGACTATCAATCACTGTTCCTTCTAATGCTTGCGTAGCTAATTGATGTGCTTCTTTATTTTGTTTTCTTGATATAGGCTCACATACAAGTTTTAATTTCATTTGCTTTGCTTTTTGCTCAATTTGGTCTAAATAATGATTTAAATGTTCATCATAACAAGGCCATTCTCCAGCCAATTGCTGCAGTACAACTTGAGAATCTCCGCGAAGCGTGACCGCTTCATACTTAATCCCTAATTCCTCGAGTATATTCATGCTATATAGTAATGATGCATATTCCGCTTCATTATTATCATATATGCCTTCTATATATGCATTACGGCGAATTCGGTATTTTGTATTTCCTTTTTTATAGTATACACATATGCCTATACCAGCTTCTTTCGTCTGTACATCATAGCCGCCATCAAAATAAACGAGTATTTCTTGGGGTTCTTCCTCCACTTGTTTGCTCAGCTTCTTCATTTCCTTTAATGACCATTCTGCATCCATTTCATCGTAAAATAATAATTCTTTCACTCTTCCTGTTTTCTCGAAATCCTCCGCAAATTGAAGTGCTTCTTCTATGTTCATATAATCTGTCGTTAATTCCGTCTGAAAACCGCGTTTTGTTTTATACAACCAATGAATTTTATATTTCATACTAGATTCCCCTTATGTAAGACTTCTTATATGTATCCAGCTAATGAAAGCCTCACTTTATTTTATTATATTTTATCAAGAGTCAAAGAATTATATTCAATATTATCACATGCAAAAAGAGCTATCCCTATAGGAATAGCTCTTTCATCTATTACATAAATCTTTCAAATTGTACTCGTTTATTAATCCAGTACATTACAGGCATACTAATCGCCATAACAACAAATTCACCGATTGCACATGTTAACCAAGTCAACATGAATGGTAAATCAAATGCAAGATGAAGTTCAATTGCAATCATAAACATTGTAATTGTAAAAATGACTGTATTAAAAATCATACGAGCCCAAACACCTTTAATAAATCGCATAGAAATAATCGTTGCAACTAATGCAAGAATAGATTGCCCTACTCCAAATACTAAATCGTAAGCGATCATAGGTGAGAAAAAGAGATTCGTTAAAAATACACCTAATACAATTCCGTAAATTGCTTTCTTATTAAATACAACGAGATGATTAAACATCTCTGAAATACGAAACTGTACATTCGTAAAGCCAAATGGCTGAATAAGCATAGAAACAGCAATATATAATGCCGCTAAAATACCATTACCGACTAAAGTTCTAATATTCATGACAAAATCTCCTTAGTTTTTTTACGTGGGATGGTTTCGAACCACGTTATTCGTTTTTTAAGCAACAAGATTATATTTTACG
>WPCI01415426.1_pt1 | contig 14789 bp, 15 predicted proteins | sample 5399871 | NCBI WGS metagenome assembly WPCI01 (sample SAMN12869469, study PRJNA574797) | sludge metagenome | isolation source: wastewater treatment of pH7 | place: China:Beijing | collected 2019-05-20
ACCTCTACCTCCTGGCCGACTTCGAGGACCCGGAGCTCTTCGCCCGCACCCTGGCGTTGACCCTGACCGACCAGGTCCGCACGCAGAACGCGCCGTATGTCATCCGCCGGGCCCTCACCAACCGGGAGCGGGGGGCCGACGCCTGGGCCTGGATCACCGAGCACTGGGACGAGGCCAACGCCCGCTTCCCGTCCAACAGCATCTCCCGGATGCTGGGGGGGATCCGGGCCATGGACGACGGCGAGCTGGCCGACGGCATCGAGGCCTGGTTGGACGACCACCCGGTCCCCCAGGGCGAGAAGGCCCTGCAGCAGGCCCGCGAGCGGCTCCGGGTGAACGTGGCCCACCGGGCCCGGGAGGCCGATCGACTGGATGCACACCTCACGGGGCCGACAGGAACAGGGTGAGCTCCGACCGGCGCGTCCAGGTCTTCGGCTCGTGATCGCGGCGCGACGCCTCCAGGTCTTCGCCGTCGAGCCCGAGGCCATCCAGCTCAGCTGGGCGGCCCTCGGCCCTGGAGAGATCACCGCGCGCGCCCTTGACGAGTCCGGGGAGGTGGCCGCGGCGGTTGCCATCGAGGCCGACGGCGGCCCGGGGGTCGCCGACCTCGTCGGGCTCCGGCCGGACACCGCCTACACGGTCGAGGTCGCGGGCCACTGCTTGGCGGCCCGCACCGTCGCCCCGCCCCCGGGCCGCGAGCTGTACCGGTTCATGACCCTGTCGGACATGCACCTCGGCCTCGATCACTTCGGCCTGTTCCGCAAGATGCGGGAGCGGGAGCCGGTCGAGGAGATCCACACGCTGCGCTGCACCCGGGCCGCCCTCGACGAGGGCCTGGCCTGGGGTGCCCAGCACCTCGTGCTCAAGGGCGACCTCGTCGACCGCGGCACACCCGACGAGTACGACCTGCTGGGCAAGGTCCTGGCCGAAGCGGGCCTGCCCGTCGAGGCGATCCCCGGCAACCACGAGGTCAAGCCCTATCGGGAGGTCGACCATCCCGAGGCCTTCGCCGGCCTCGGCCTGACCGTGGCGCCCGAGCGCCTGCACACCATCGACCTCCCGGGCCTGCGGGTGGCCCTCGTCGACTCCACCACCTTCGACGTGAACGCCCCTCGTCTCGACCACGCCGTGGACGCCATGGCTGACGCTCTCGACGGACGGCCCGCGCTGGTGTTCCTGCACCACCACCTCCTCCGCCTGCCCTTTTCGGTCCTCTGGCCCCCCGGGGTCCCCGGTCCCCTGGCCCGCCGGTTCCTCGATGCCGTCGCCGACGCCAGCCCCGCCGCGCTGGTCGCCAGCGGCCACACGCACCGCCACGTCACCCGAAAGCACCGTCATGTGGTCGTGACCGAGACCGGCTCACCCAAGGACCACCCCGGCACCTGGACCGGCTACGTGGTCTACGAGGGCGGCCTGCGCCAGGTCGTGCGTCGCGTCGGCCGCCCCGACGCCATCGGTTGGACCGAGCACTCCCGCCGCGCCGCCGGCGGCGCCTGGGGCCACTGGTCCCCGGGCAAGCTCGACCACCGCTGCCTCACATTGGAGTGGCCTAGCTAGACTCGGCCGGTCGCCGCACCAGGCTTCGGTCGCTCCCTCACCAACTCCGGCGTCGCCGTCGGGGAACGTCGCCGCCGCTGCTCCGCTCCGCAGCCTCCCTGAACCGCTGATCGTCAGATCAGGGAGAGGACCAGCAGGAACTGGCCGAGGTGGTAGGTGACCATCACGGCGAGGCGGCCGTGATGGATCTCGGTCACGAACTTGTTCCACCCGAGGGTGGCGTCAGAGGCGTAGAAGCTCAGCGCCCCGCCGATGCCGAAGGGGTTACCCGCCCCGAAGGCGGCCACGACCATGGCGGAGATGACCCCCATGTAGGCCATGACCGGGACGGCGAACTCGGCCTGACCCCCCGCCTTCACCCTCGTCACCAGGGGGCGCCCGACCAGGACGACGCCGGCGACCACGGCCACCAGGCCGACGAGCAGGAGCACGGGCTCGGGGCCGGCCAGGAGGAAGCCGACGACGTAGGCGACATGGGCCGCGAAGAACGAGATCAGGCCGTACAGGAAGCGGTCCGACGGCAGCATGAGGAAGACGTCCCCCGCCAGGGAGAGCACCAGCCCGATGACGAACGCCGTCTTCACCGCCGGGTCGTCGGGTGACAGGGCGATCGCCGCCCCGATCAGGGCGACCATCGCCGCCGGCTTGCACAACCACTCCAGGCGCTGGTTGCCGTGCTCCACGGCCCACCAGTTGCCGGCGGCGTAGATCCCGAAGACGACCAGGAGGCAGGCCGTGGTGACGGTCACCCCGCCGCGGCCTCTTCCTCCGCCGCGAGGGCCAGGCCGTCCTCCCAGGTCATCGCGTCGATGATGCGCCGGCGCCACTGCATGACGTGACGGGGGCGGTTCACCCCGAGCACGCCGACCACCCGACCGCCCCGACCGAAGAGGGCCACGAAGCGACGTTCCTCGACGGTGCCGTGCACGATCCGGACCTCGTCGTTCGGCCCCGACCGACCGGCCAGCTGGATCTTGCGGTCGTACTGGTCGGACCAGAACCACGGCACGGGCTCGAAGCGCTCCGCGGGCCCGTCACCGGCCAGCAGGCGCCGGGCCGCGTGGGCGCCCTGGTCCAGTGCGTTCTCCCAGTGCTCGACCCGCATGACCTCGCCGAATCGGACGTTCGGCCAGCGTGCGATGTCGCCTGCGGCGACGACGCCGGGCGCGGCGAGCAGGGTCTCGTCGCACACCACGCCGTTGTCCAGCGCCAGGCCGGATCCCTCCAGCCAGCCCGTGGCCGGCGTGACCCCGATGCCGACCACGACGACGTCCGCGTCCACCAGCGAGCCGTCGCTGAGCCGGAGGCGCTCGACGCGATCGCCACCCTCGAGGGCCTCGACCCCCACGCCGAGTCGGACCTGGACGCCGTGGTCCCGATGCAGGTCGGCGCTCAACGAGCCCAGATCGGTGCCCACGATGCGCTCCATGGGCACGGGGAGGGCTTCGACCACGGTCACCTCGTGGCCCTGCTGGCGACAGGTCGCCGCGACCTCGGAGCCGATGAAGCCGGCCCCGATCACCACGACCCGCCCGGGCGAGGCATCGAGGTCGGCCCGGATGGCCAGGCAGTCGTCCAGGGTGCGCAGCACGTGGACCCCCGCCAGGCCGTCGGCGCCCGGAAGACGGCGCGGGGAGGCGCCCGTGGCGATGACCAGGCCGTCGAAGGGGATGCTGCGGCCGTCGTCGAGGCCGAGACGGCGTTCGGTCAGGTCGAGGCCCGTGGCCTTCCGGCCCCGCTCCCAGTCCACCTCGAGCTCGTCGACGTGGACGGGCAGGCGCGCCTCCTCGGGCGTCCAGTCGCCGGCGAGCACCTGCTTGGAGAGCGGCGGCCGGTCATAGGGCCTCCGGTCCTCGGCCTCCACCACGACGATGGTGCCGTCGTAACCGTCTCCTCGGAGGGTCTCCGCGGCTCGCAGGCCGGCCAGCGAGCCGCCGACGACGGCGACGGTGTCCAGCGCCGGACCTCAGTCCTCAGCGATGCTGATGGCCTGCTTCGGGCAGCGACGGACCGACTCCTCGATCTTCTCGCGAAGCTCCTCGCCCGGGGTCTCGGTGAGGAGGTAGAGGAAGTCGTCGTCGCGCACCTCGAAGACCTCGGGCGCGATGCCCATGCAGATGGCATTGCTCTCACACAGGTCGTAATCGACGACGATGCGCATGCTCAGCTCCTCGGGGAGGTCGGGGGACACATCATGCCGCCTGGCAACCGTCCTCGAAGTCACCCGTGGCCAGGATCGTGTCCTCCTGGTCCTCGACCTCGATCTCGATCTGTAGCAGCTCGGCGTCCTCGCCCCAGTCGAGGGTGGACTCACAGATGGCCACGGCGGTGTCGGCGTCGGTGGTCTCCGACAACGTCAGGGTGACCTGGACGCTGTCGGCCGCGATCTCCACGGTCCCGATCCCCTCGGCCAGGTCGCTGTAGTCCGGCTGGTTCTCGTCCAGATAAGCCCGGAGGTCCTGCGCCGGCGTGGTGTCGTCGTCCTCCCCCTGGTCGTCACTGAGGTCGTCGGACGAGTCGTCGGAGAGGTCCTCGGAGAGGTCGTCGGTGACGACGTCGGAGAAGTCTTCGGATGCGTCGGCCGCGCCCCCGCCCCCGTCGTCGCCCCCGCACGCGGCGAGGGTGACGATCGTGAGGGCGAGGACGGCGAGGAGCTTCTTCACGGTTGCCGCCCGATCAGAGGGTGATGACCTGGCGCACGACCTCGCCGCGCTCCATGGCCCCCAACGCCTCGTTGATGTCCTCGAGGGCGATGGTGCGGGTCACCATGGCCTCGAGGTCGAGCTTGCCCGCCCGCCAGAGGCGGATGATGCGGGCGAAGTCCGAGCGGACGTCGGTGGAGCCGTAGTACGAGCCCACCAGCGTCTTCTCGCTGTAGAACATCTCGAAGGCGCTCAGCTCGAAGGTCTGCTCGGCCCGACCCACCCCCACGATGACCGCCATGCCACCGCGGCGGATGGCGTCGTAGGCGGCCCGCATGGTGACGGGGCTGCCGATGGCCTCGAAGGCGTAGTCGAAGCCGGCGCTGCCGGTCAGCTCGGCGGACAGGGCAGCCAGGTCGTCGGGCTTCACCGCGTGGGTGGCCCCGAACTTCTTGGCCGTCTCCAGCTTGTCGTCGACGAGGTCCACGGCGACGATCTCGGCGGCGCCACAGACCCGGGCCCCCTGGATCACGCTGATGCCCACGCCGCCGCAGCCGAAGACCACGACCGAGGAGCCGGGCACGACCTTGGCGGTGTTGATGGCCGCGCCCACACCGGTCATGACCGCACAGCCGATGAGCGAGGCGACCTCGAAGGGCACGTCGTCGTCGATCTTGATGGCGGCCTGCCAAGGCATGACCGTCTCCTCGGCCCAGGTGCCGGCGCCGGCCATGCCGTAGACGTCGGTCCCGTCGAGGGTGTACTTCGGGATGGCCATGTTGAACAGGAACGCCTGGCACAGGTGCGGCGACTTGCGGTCCACGCAGTCCACGCAGAGCCCGCACGGGGGTGACCAGGCGATGATCACGTGGTCACCCTCGGCCAGGCCGGGGACGCCCTCGCCCACCTGGGTGATGATGCCGGCGCCCTCGTGGCCGAGGATCACCGGGGGCGGCTGGGGGATCGTGCCGTTCATGACCGAGAGGTCCGAGTGACACACGCCGGTCGCGACGATCTTCACCTTGACCTGGCCGGGACCGGCCTCGCCGGCTTCGAGCCCGTCGACGACCTCCAGGCCGTCGTCACCGGTGTTGCGCAACAGCGCTCCGCGCATGCTTGATCTCCTGGGGTTCCGAGGTCCGGGCAGCATCGCCCGGAGCAGGAGAACAACGTAGTGGAACGCGTTCCAGTCAGAGCCAGTCAGAGCCAGTCAGCGCCGACCAGGGCCGAACGGGTCAGACAGCTTGGCGGAGGGAGCGGGCGTGGCCGAGGTCGACCACCTCCGCGTGGTGGGCCCGAGGGGCCGGGCGCAGGGCCACGAGACCGGCGGTCGGCCGGAACTCACTGGCCTCGGTGCGGGTCACGGCCCGCATGGCGGAGGCCAGGCCGGTGTAAGGGCTCACCCAGCGGGCTCGGGCCCGGTGACGGGCACCGGCGGCTGCGCCCACCACGAGGACCCCGATCGCTGTTCCCAGCACCAACACCATGAGGGTCCCGTCGGTCGCCGACCCCCCGACCTTGAGCACTTCGCTACGGCGAGAGGACCGGGACCCGGGACCGGCGGTCAGGGAGTGAGGACCTCGGCGTCCGCGTCGCCCCACCCACTGGCCTCGATGTCGGCCTCGGGCACCTCGGGGCCGCCCTCCTCGGCCTGCTGGTGCACGGCGGTGAGGAAGCGCTCGACGGACTCGATCACCGGCTTGGCCCGCGTCGAGACGAAGAGGTCGAAGGCGTGGTGGGCGCCCTGCAGCTCGCCGTAGAGGACGGGCTCGCGGCTGATCGCCCGCAGGCGTTCGACGAACAGCCGGGCGTCCTCGACGGGGGCCAGGGTGTCCTTGTCGCCGTGCAGCACGAGGAACGGCGGGGCGTCGGCGCCGACCTGGTCGATCGGCGACGCGGCGTGGAACTTCTCGGGCTCGTCCGCGTAGAACGCCTTCATCACCCACGGCTCGAGGAACAGGCGGAGCATGTCGGGGTGGGCCTTGCCCTGGCGGTTGGTCCAGTCGTAGACGCCGTAGAACGGCACGGCCGCCTGGAACGAGGTGTCGGCCTCCTCGAACCCCGGCTGGTACGCGGGATCGTTGGCGGTCAGGGCGAGCAGGGCGGTCAGGTGCCCGCCGGCCGACCCGCCGGTGACGGCGATGAAGTCCGGGTCGACGTCGTACTCATCGGCGTGCTCCCGGATCCAGGCGATCGCCCGCTTGAGGTCGATGAGGTGATCGGGCCAGGTGGCCGCGGGGCTCAGCCGGTAGTTGGCGTTGAACCCGACCCAACCGTTGACCGCCAGGTGGCCGAGCAGCGGAATGCCCTGCTCGCGCTTGTCGCCGATGACCCAGCCACCCCCGTGCACCTGGAGGATGGCCGGACGGCGACCCGTGGCCGGGGCCTCGGAGCGATAGACGTCGAGCCGCAGCACCCGGCCACCGGCCCGGGCGAACTCGATGTCGCGCTCGCGAGTCACGCCCTTGCGCCGCATCCGCACCGGCAGGACGACCTGGCTCCAGGGCACGCGGGGCGCCGGTCCGACCGGCAGCAGGTCCCCGAGGGCGTCCTGCATCTGGCGCACCGCTCGATAGCCCTGAGCCAGCAGGACGGTCAGGCCGATCCAGGACACGAAGGTGATGGCCAGCGCCAGGTAGCCGGGCCAGGCGTCGAGGCCGCCGACCGAGATCCAGAAGACGGTGAGCACGGCTTGCCAGAAGAGGTGGTGACCGGCCAGTTCAGTGGTCAGCCAGGCGGCGAAGAAGCTCTGGCCGAAGAACCAGCGGTTGGTCCGGACCGGCCGAAACGCATTGATCGTGAAGAGCAGACCGACGACGGACGCGATCAGGAAGAGCCAGGGCACGGGTTCAGTCTGGCGTGACCCCCACCGGAAGTGCTAGTTCCACGGGTGTGGATTCGCCTGTACTCATCTCTTCGCGCCCCCGTCGCCGGGTGCTCGGCGCTCTCGTCGCCCTCCTCGCCGTGACCGGCCTGGGGTTCACGGCCTGCAGCGACAACGAGCCCGCCAACCCGTCGATCAGCGGGGACAGCCCCGCCGAGGTCACCGTGCCGACGCTGCCACCGACCACCACCGAGGCGCCCACCACGACCGCCGCCCCCTGACCTGAGGGTGGTCGGGATCAGGCCCGGCTGATCACCACCACGCGGTCGGCGACGGTCAGGTCGCAGGTCCCCGACTTGGCCGGGTTGAGCACCACCTCCATGCCATCGGTCTGCAGGTAGCCCAGGGCGACCTCGTCCTTGGCCTGGGCGGCGGTGACGATCCCCCCGAAGGTGGTCGACCCGAGCCCGTAGCCGGCGGCGGGTGCCAGGCGGAGCACCACCTCGGTGCCCTCGAAGAGGGCGTCGAAGACCTGACGCAGCTCCGGGTTCTCGGCCAGCTGCGACATCAGGTAGCCCGACAGGGCATCACTGACGACGTAGTCGTCACCCCCCGACTCCATGGCCAACTCGATGTCCGCGGAGTCCAGGAGCTCGGTGACGACCCGGAGGGGACGCTGGGAGGCCTGCTGCACGAGCAACAGGGTCAACAGCGTCCGAGCGTCGGCCGACGCGGCCGACCCGAGCGCCCGGTAGCCCAGGATCAGCACCACGTCGTAGTCCCGCACCAGCACCTGGTCGGCGAGGCAGTCGAGGTTGGCCCGTTCGGCGGGGAGCAGGGTCAAGTGGAGGTGGTGGAGCCCGGGGACCTCGACCTCCTCGAGGGACACCAGGTCGGCATCCACCAGCACGTCGACGGTCGAGCCCGTCGACACGAAGCGGTCCAGCTCGCTCATGATCATCGGGGCCATCGGGTTCCACCCGATGACCAGCACGTGCTCGGGCTCACCGTCACGGGAGGGCGCCGCCGAGCCGGCACCGCCACCGTCGACGAACCCGGTGAAGGTCACGGCATCGTCGTCCTCGGCCAGGACGATGACTGCGTCGCCGCTCGCGAAGCGGGTGTCCCCTGGCGGGTTGACGGTGACGGCCCCGTCCGCGGCCCGGCGCCCGAGGACGGCGGCCCGCTCGAAGCCCAGCTGGGCCTCCGCGAAGGTGTGGCCGACCAGGTCGTCGGCCGGGTGGAAGTAGATCTCGTCGCCGTCGAAGTCGAGGAGGTCCTGCCAGACCGCCGAGAGGCCCGGCTGGCGACACGCCTGCGCGGTCACCCGGGCGATGATCTCGGGGGCGCGGACGACCAGCACCCGCCCGGGGCCGGCCTCCCGCAGGGCCCGTCCGGTCTCGGCCTCACTCAGCTCCGCGACGACGGGGATGTCCCGATCGCCCAGCCGGATGAGGACGGCCAGGACCGTCTTGACCACGTGGGCGTCGCCGTCCTCGGCCTCGACGTCGCCCAGCACGATCACCGAGCGGGCGTGGTCGAGGCCCACCCGGTCGAGGTCCACCAGGCTCGACGGGTCCCCCGAGCGCACGACGAGGCGAGTCGCTCCGGTGTCGGGGATCCGCTTGTCGAACTCCTGCTCCATCTCCTGCTTGTCCCGATCGGCGAGGACCACGACCGCCGAGTCCTTCCGGCTCTGGTCGGCGGTGATGATCTCGGAGACCACGGTGAAGACCCGCGGCGACCACCCCAGGACCAGCGTGTGATCGGACTCGATGACCGGGCTGCGCCCCCGCCGGAGGTCCTCCACCTTCTCGGCGATCGCGGTGGCGATCAGGCCGATGAGGAGCGCCGCGACGGTGATGCCGAAGAGGGTCACGACCAGGGTGAGCAACCGCAGACCCCAGCCGGAGTCGCCGGTGAACGTCCCGCCGTCCAGGACCCGGACCATCGTCTGCCACATCGACTCGAAGAAGCCGGGGTCGGTCTCGTCGGCGATGTCGGCGCGGAACACCGTGATGATGAAGGCCCCGAGCACGATCACACCGAGGACCGCCGCCCCGAGCCACGCGATGATCGGGAGCGTCCCCCGGGAGATCGCGTTGTCGAACCGGTAGCGGCAGCGCGCCAAGAAGCCCGACATCAGATGACGGCTTCGCCGGCTTCGGCCCGCCGCAGCAGGCCCCGTGCGATCACCACCCGCTGGATCTCACTCGTGCCCTCACCGATGATCATCAGCGGGGCGTCCCGGTAGTAGCGCTCGACGGGCAGCTCGGCCGTGTACCCCATGCCGCCGTGGATGCGCATGCACTCGGTGGCGATCTCCAGGGCGGTCTCCGAGCAGAAGAGCTTGGCCATGCCGGCCTCGACGTCGGCCCGCACCCCGGACTCCAGGATCTCCGCCGCGTCGCGGACCAGCAGCTGGGAGGCCTTGAGCTTGGTGGCCATGTCCGCCAGCTTGAACTGGATGGCCTGGTGCTTGGCGATGGGGACCCCGAAGGTCTCTCGCTGTTGGGCGTAGGCCAGAGCGGCGTCGAAGGCGGCCCGGGCCACGCCGACAGCCCGGGCCGCGATGTTGATGCGCCCGAGCTCCAGCGAGCTGAGGATCTGGTGCATGCCCTTGCCGAGGTTGTCCGGGCCACCGAGGACCGTGTCGGCGCTCACGCGATGGCCCTCATAGGCCATCTCGACGGTCTCGAGGCCCTTGTAGCCGAGCTTGTCGATCTTGCGGCTGACCGAGATGCCCTCGAAGCGAGGGCCCGGCTCCTTGCCGATGATGAAGCAGCTGATGCCCTCGGGCGTCCGGGCCGCCAGCGCCACGACCTGCGCGCGCTCACCGTTGGTGACCCACATCTTGGTGCCGTCGATCACGTACTCGTCACCGTCGGGCACCGCTTTGGTGCGCAACGCCTGGGAGTCACTGCCGGAGTCCGGCTCCGACAACGAGAAGGCACCCCGGATCTCGCCCGTGGCCATGTCCGGCAGCCATCGCGCCCGTTGTTCGTCGGTGCCGAAGCGCTTGACCAGGTTGACCACGATCGTGTGGGTGTTCAGGATCCCCGACAGCGACATCCAGCCGTAGGCCAGCTCCTCGACGAGGCGGGCATAGGTCAGGACGTCGAGGTCGAGCCCGCCGTGCTCCTCGGGGATGGTGGCCCCGAAGAGGCCGAACTCCCGCATCTGCTGGACCATCGTCTCCGGGAACTCATCGGCGTGTTCGAACTCGGAGGCGAACGGGATGACGTCCTTGGCCACCCAGCCACGGACGGTGGCGACGAGCTCGTCGGCCAGGGCGGGATCGGTTGGCATCGGAGCAGATTAGGTTCCCCGCTCCGCAGTATGTTCCATCGCGTGGAGGACCGCCGCACCGGCGCGCTGTACCTGGAGATGACCCGGGTCCGGCCGGACGCCTACGGGCGGGAGCGGGCACCGGTCGTGGCCGCCGCCCCCGGCGTGCAGCGCTCCACCTGGTGGTCGAACCAGTGCCCGGACCGCGACGACCTGCCCCGCCGCCTCCCCGAGTTCGCCACCCTGGGGCTGCACGAGGTGGATGCCACGTTCGCCCCGCCGCCGGCCGCTGGGGGGATCACCGGCCTGCACGTCATCGCGACCCCGCGACCCGGACAGGGCACCCTCGGCCCCGAGCCCGTCGACGGGCTCCTGGTCGTCCTGATCAGCCCTCGGACCCTCGACGGGGCCCAGGCACTCCGGGACTGGGGCGACCTCGTCCACCTCCGCCACATCGCCGAGGCCGCGGTGCCCGGCTACCGGATGATCACCCCCTACGAACGGGTCGGCGGCGGCGAGCCCCGTTTCCTCCACCTCTACGAGATGGTCACCGACGATCCCGAGGCGACGTACCGGTCGATGACGCCGTTGGTCCAGGAGCGGCTCGGGCCTCCCGGGACGCCGGGCTACGACGCCTGGGCCTGGCACCCCACGCTGTGCATCGACTACGTCAACACCTTCCGCCTCGAGGGCGAGGTGTCCTGAGCCGAGTCCGGCGAACTGGCACCGGATCTGCCGGTCAGGACCCGAGGATCCGGTGCCAGAACCGGGGAGCGGTCTAACCGACCTGGAGGGCGCAAGCGACTCGACGGCTGGTCAGACGTCGTTGTTGTCGGCGATGTCCACGATCTCGGCAAATCGGGCGGTGGTGAATCGGGCCGCGGCATTGAGGTTCAGACCCTGGATGCCCACCCCGTAGGAGTGCACCGCCATTCCGCACGGCCCACCACAACTGGCTCGGGTCCACCACACCGGTGATCCGGACTGGCCACCGGCCGTGTCGATGTCGTAGAAGACCATCTTCGCCTGGGAGCGCTCGATTCGACCCGACATCCCCGAATGGGTGCCGAAGGGGTGGTCCCCGGGATACCCCTGCACGCGGGCACGGCGATGCAGGAGGTCGCCGGCGCCGGGCAGACTGAAGAGCCCGAACCAGCCAACGGTGTCGCCGATGTTGCAGTCGAGTTGGATGATCGCATAATCCGCGTTGGGGGTCTCGCTGTGGATCCATGCGGTTGGCGACCAGCCCGAAACGGCAGAGCACGAGCCGTAGGGATCGACGTTCCGGTTCCGCCCCGGGAAGAACTCGAGGCTCTCCACGGTGTTGTTCAGGCTGGTCCCAGGAGGATAGAGGCAGTGCCCCGACGTCAAGATCGTGTTGGCGTCGATCAGCCAGCCGGTACAGGTGAATCCCCCGGCCTCGTTGTCGAAGCCCTCGATTTGACCAATCGCTCGAGCGGGATAGTCCGTAGTCGGGTTGACCCGCATCCGGCCGTCGGCACCGATGACCGACTCGGCGCCGAGCGGTTGGCCCTCGAAGCCGTCGTTGGTCGACACGGTCCCAACCTCAGCACCGGTTCCGGCATAGGCCCGACTGACCGCCCCGGGACCCAGCGCCGGAGGTGTGTAGCCCTCCGGGAGAGTGATCGCGTGGAGGGTGGGCGGGACGGGGTCGGCCGGGGCCTGGCTCGCGGCCGGGCTGGTGTTGGTCACGAGGGCGAGCCCTGCGAGCAGGGCGAGCGCAACGATGACCGCTACCCGCTTGGTGGACCGTGACATGGGAGACCTCCGCCTTGTACCTGCCGAGCGAGGCTACCCAGCGAGGGGGCGACGGGGAGGGCGGGCTCAGCCGTTGGCCGCGGCGGTCTGTTGGATGGCCTGGAAGCGGGCCACGGTGATGCGGGGTCCGTGGTTCAGCGTGGTGTGGGGGAACACGCCGTGGCCGGCGCCGTACCCGTGGATGGCCAGCGCGCAGGCGCCACACCAGGGACGGCCGGGTTGATAGACGGGGGAGCCGCTCTCCCCGCCGGTGGTGTCGGTGCGGTAGAAGGCCATCGCCCAGGACGACTGGAGGACCTGGCCGTTGTGGGTCCACAGGGTCCCGTTGAGCCCCCGAGGCGGCTGGCCGGGATAGCCGCGCACGTTGGCCGGCGTGAAGGCCAGCGGGTTCCGGCCCTGCACGGCGACGTAGCCGAACCAGCCCGTCCGCCGGCCGACGTTCGGCACCGTGCAGTTGGTGAGCTGGACGATCCCGTAGTCCTGGCCCTCCCCGGCCCCGTCGATCCAACCCGGCGTGGTGAGCAGCTCACCGGCCCGGCAGGTCCCGTACGGTGCCGCGTTCGGGTTGCCGCCCCGGCCCCGGCCGAGGGTGATGCGCATGTTGGTGGCGAAGTCCGCAGTCGACCCGGTCCCGCCCTCGTGCACGCAGTGCCCGGAGGTGAGCAGGGTGTTGCGGTCGATCAGGAAGCCCGAACAGAGGTAGCTGCCGAAGGTCCCCCCGGGGCTGAGATCCGTCGTCAGGTGGGCGATCGCCCGGTTGGGGTACACCGTCGTGGCCGTCAGCAGCCGGCGGTCGTCCTCGCCGATGACGCTCCGCGTCGTCGGGCCCTGGCGGGGCACGGTGGCCTCCGGATCGACCGGTGAAACCCGGTCCCGGGTGGGGTTCTGGCCGTTGGCGGGGTCCGTGCCCCGGTTCGAGGGCGACATCCACAGCGCCCCGTCGCTCGGAGCCTGCACCGGGATGGTGATCTCCCCGCGCCGGTTCGAGACCAGGGTGAGGGTGCCACCCTCCCGGGCGGCCTCGGCTGCGGGCGGAGCCGACTGCGCCACGGCGGCACTGCTGAGCACGCCGGTCAGCGCGGCCAGGAGCACGAGCGGGGCGATGCGGCGGTAGGACACAGAGACTCCGGGACGGGGCAGGCGGCGGCAAACCTACCCGCCGCCCGCCGGGATCAGCCCGCGGCGAGGGCGGCGATGAGCGCGGTGCGCTCCACGCTCAGACGGGGGCCGTGGTTGAGGCCCGCGTGGGCCCCACCCGGGTGGGTCCCGTACGCGTGGACGGCCAGGATGCACGGCCCCACGACGCCGTTGCAGGCCTTGACGTCGAAGACCGGCGAGCCGGACTGTCCGCCATAGGTGTCGGCCGCATAGAAGGCCATCTCGCGTTGGGAGACCCGGATCCGGTCCGCCATCGTCCACAGCGAGCTCCAGACCATGTCCCCGGGGTAGCCCCGGACGTTGACCCGGACCCCGGCCAGGCCCCGGGCGCCCTCGGCGGACCGGAACCCGTACCAGCCGACGGTGTCGCCGATCGGGCAGTCGAGCTGCACGAGGCCGAGGTCCTGGTACTCACGGCCGCCCTCGTACCAGCCCGGCAGGGTCAGCAGCTCGCGGCTGCGGCAGGAGCCGAAGGGCGCCCGGTTCCCCTCGGCGCCCGGTGTGAACTTGACCGTGGTGGACCAGCCGTCGGCCCCCGAGAGCCCGTCGTGCACGCAGTGGCCTGCGGTCAGGACCGTGTCGGCGTCGATGAGGGTGCCCGTGCACCAGTAGCTCACCCCGGACTGCCGGAAGTCGATCCGGCCGATGGCGGCGTTGGGGTAACGGGTGGTGCGGCCCTGGAGCCAGATGCGACCGTCGTCGCCGATCACCGACTCGGCCGCGCTCGCGGTGGTCGCGGGCGTGCCGGCTTCGGTGGCCGCGGGGACCGGGACGGTCCGATCGGTGGCCGCCTCGGCCTGGCCACCCGGGTCGAAGGGGCGGCCGCCGGAGGGAGCCGACTCCACGGTGACCGCAACGGTGCCCCGGGTGGACGAGACGATCGTCGTGGTGGCCGCCCGGTCCTCGACCACCACGGGCGGACCCCCCTCCGGACGGCCCGAGCGAGATCCCGGGGCCGTGGTCAGGCCGGCCATGGCGGCCCCGACGCCCAGGACGACCAAGGCCGTCTTCGTGCTCCGCCGCATCTGCTGCTTCCGCCTTCTCTGGGATCCGGGCCTCCGCCGAGGCCGTGACCAGATATACCACTCTCCGTGGTCGGCGTACACCCCTAGGTGACGGCGGGGCGCCCGGGCCGGGTCAGACCGTCGTCGGCGGGACCGTCGTCAGGGGCAGCGTCGTCGGCGGGACCGTCGTCGTCGTCGTGGTCGTCGTGGTGGTGGTCGTGGTGCTCGTGGTCGTGGAGCTCGTGGTCGTGGAGCTGGTCGTGGAGCTCGAGGTCGTGGACGAACCGGTGGTGGAGGTCGTCTCCTCGGTGGTGGTCGTGTCGTCGCCGTTGTCGTCGCCACCGCCACCCGAGGCGAGGGCGACGGCGATGGCCACGACCAGGATGAGGATGATCACGCCGAGGACGATCACCGAGGTGGCCTTGTACCAGGGCGGCTCGCCGCCCTCCTCCGGACCCGGGCCCGAGCCGTCGCCACCCCCGCCGTAGCCGTCGCCGCCACCCGGCGGAGGGGGCTGGGGGGGCACGGCGACGTGCA
>WPCI01360710.1_pt1 | contig 14785 bp, 10 predicted proteins | sample 5399871 | NCBI WGS metagenome assembly WPCI01 (sample SAMN12869469, study PRJNA574797) | sludge metagenome | isolation source: wastewater treatment of pH7 | place: China:Beijing | collected 2019-05-20
GTCGGCATATTCATCGGAGAGATGTCCGCCTGTGATCAGGTTAAATTCATCGATCGTCGCCCGACCAAGGATAAGGTAGGTGTCTTCGCCGAGTTGTTCACTGAGTTTTTCCTCGCTCTGGTCGTATTCGTCGCGGATTTCTCCAACGATCTCCTCGACGATATCCTCCAGCGTAACAACGCCAGCCACACCGCCGTATTCATCGACCACCAGGACCATATGCACCCCGCGGGACTGCATTTCTGCCAGGAGTTCATCCACTTTTTTGGCTTCGGGGACGAAGTACGCCTGGCGCATCAGCTGCCTTTGAGCCGCGATGGTATCGTTCCCATCCACAACCGCCAGCATGTCTTTCGCATAAAGCAGACCGATGACGTTGTCGATGGTGCCCTCATAAACCGGTACACGGGAATGGCCAGCTTCGATGAACTCGGAACGAGCGTCGCTGATGGTGGTGTTCACTTCCAGCGCCAAAACGTCTATGCGGGGGACCATAATATCCTTCGCCATGGTATCACCAAAGCGGAAAATAGAGAATATCATCTCCCGCTCACCTTTTTCGAGCGTGCTTTCGGGCTGATCGTTCTCCACCCAGTCTCTGAGGGTGTCGTCTGTAACGGTGAGCGTCACTTTTTCGGCATGCTCTCCAAGCACCAGGGTCATCAGATGGGTTAGTGGGGCGAGCAGAAAAGACACAAAGGCTGCGGTAGACGCCATATTAACCACCGCCTGTTCGGGCTTATCCAGAATTTTTCGTTCGATCAGGAATTCGAAGATGCTGAGGAGCAGATAGGCACCAAATACGATCAAAGCAACCCACCAGATGTTCTGAAGGTTGGCTAATCGGTCGCAAATCAGGACAACCACAGCTGCCACGATAAAATGGCATGCAATCAGCCCCAAACGAAGGGAAGTCCTAAGTCCATCCTTGCCTAAAAGCTGGATGGTTTTTTCAACCTTCGCGTTATGCCCGCTCGCTAAGCCTAATAAATACGGCAGGCGGGCATGTGTGAAGGCGGATTTGGCGGCTGAAGCCAACAGACACAAGAAGACAGCAACCGCGAGGGCTATCCAAAGCCCGATTTCTTCACTCACATTAATCCTTTCTTTCCCTGGGTCTGGCAGGGACCCCAACAACCAGCGTCTCGTCAGGGACGTCATGTGTAACGACTGCCCCCGCGGCTGTTTTTGCGCGTTTACCGATTTTTAACGGAGCAACCAGCATAGTGTCGCTTCCGATAAACGTTTCATCTCCAATTTCGGTAAGATGCTTGGCTTTTCCATCGAAGTTACAGGTGATTGTGCCTGCGCCGATGTTAACGTCCTTCCCGATTAATGCGTTACCAATATAGGAGAAGTGACCCATCTTGGTATGTTCACCCAAGGTCGAGTCCTTCACTTCACCAAAGTTGCCCAGGTGGACGTAGTCCTTCAACACTGCCCCGCTCCTCAGATGGCAGAATGGACCCATTGTTACATGGCTGCCAACGGTTGCCTTTTCGGCTGTGGAGTATTGGATTACCGAATTGTCTCCAACGCTGGTGTGCAGCAGGGTGGTGTCTGGTCCGATGACGCAGTTTTCACCAATAGAGGTCCTGCCGCGCAGGTGTGTGTTCGGATAGAGGACTGTGTCCTGACCAATTGTGACGTCCATTTCTACCGTAGTGGTATCAGGGTCGAGGAAGCTGACACCCGCCAGCATCCATTGCTGATTTATGCGTTTGCGTAACGCGCGTTCGCAATCCGCCAGATCGACACGGTTGTTGATCCCCAGCCCCTCGGCAAGATCTTCGAGAACTACAGCCTCCACACGGCATGCCTGAGCTTTCGCCTCGGCAACCAGATCGGTTATGTAGAATTCACCCTTGGGGGAAGGCTTGAGCTTCTCCAGGTTTTGCCACATCCATTCCGCGTCAAAACAGTATGCTGAGATGTTGTATTCACGAATTTTAAGTTGCTCGGGTGTGGCAACGGCTTCTTCGACAATCGCCTGAACGCTGCCGTCCGATGAACGAACCACGCGCCCAAACCCACGCGGCAGATCGCCAATCACGCTGGTCATGGTGAGAGTGCTGCCCGTTTCGCGGTGGATCTGAATCAGTCGTTCAATGGTTTCGGGGCGGAGCATGGGCATATCGCCAAATGTGACCAAAAGCATGTCCGCCTTCCCGCGCAACTGATCTTCGGCGGAGCGAACGGCGTGGCCTGTTCCAAGCTGCTCAGCCTGTAATGCAAAAGTGACCGCGCTGCCATAGGCACGAGCGAGTTCCTCGCGCACCTGTTCGCCGCCGAAACCGGTCACCAATACCGGTGCGAGATCCACATAAGGTAAGACGGCATCGAGGGCATGGAAAACGATTGGTTTTCCCAACAGCGGATGGAGCGTTTTGGGCAGGTTGGAACGCATACGCTTGCCCAAGCCGGCGGCAAGAATAACTGAAGCGGTTGTCATATAAAACTCCGGGAATCAGATAAACAGACAACAGTCAAAATCGGACTGTCAGCCTCGCTATCATCTAAACTAGGGTCGTCAGATTGTGTGTCCACAATATTTCAAGCCGGGGCACTTGGAGTCGAACCAAGATCAACGGATTCAAAGTCCGGTGTGCTGCCATTGCACCATGCCCCAACGTAGCCAATATTTTAGCATAGTTTTTAAACCCTGCAAACAATTGCCCGACCCAATTCATTATGCTGCCCTCAAACAGGAGCAAGTCAGCTCCGGTTTTGAGCATAATAAACAAACCGCCCTCTTAGGGCGGTTTGTTCGTTTTGGTATTCTTATTTGAAGTTTCGTAGGGTGCCGTTCCGTTTTTGAACGCACCAACGGAGATATGACGCGGCATCTATCAGGTTTCGTAGGGTGCCGTTCCGTTTTTGAACGCACCAACGGAGATATGAGGCGGCATCATGGTGCGATCAACGGAAGACCACACCCTACTTTTCTGCCCTACGAACTGCGAATAAAAGGGTGTAGCCTTCGGCTAAGGCGTGTGCAGGGTCGGGAGACCGGCGCTATCAGGTTTCGTAGTGTGCCGTTCCGTTTCTGAACGCACCAACGTAGATATGACGCGGCAACTATCAGGTTTCGTAGGGTGCCGTTCCGTTTTTGAACGCACCAACGGAGATATGAGGCGGCTGCAAACAATTGCCTGCCCCAATTCATTATGCTTTCCTCAAACAGGAGCAAGTCAGCTCCGGTTTTGAGCGTAATAAACAAACCGCCCTCTTAGGGCGGTTTGTTCGTTTTGGTATTCTTATTTGAAGACGACCTTGGTCAGGAACAGGACAAGTAACACCCAGGTCAGAGAAAACACGGCGGCAACCAACAGACCTGCCTTAAGGGCACCCCAGGTGTAGATCCTGGCTTCACGGTCTGTCAGCCCCCCGCCCTGGGGCACAGACTGGTTGGCGCCAGACTCTGGCGAGCCATTAATTTTGTGTGTTCGGTCGTACCAGGGCATTCCGTCAACATTCATGTTGACAATCGTGCGCCCATCATCGTCATCAAATTGCTTTTTCTGAGTCTTCCTCAACTAATGTTCCTTGCTCATTATAGAGATGGCAAACAACCATGTGACCAGGCTCGATTTCGCGGGTTTTTGGTGCGTCTGTTGTACAGATCGGCATCGCGAACCGGCAGCGAGTGTGGAACTTACAACCGGATGGCGGATTCGCAGGAGAAGGAATGCTCCCTTCCAGGATAATCCGTTTCATTTTGAAGTTCGGGTCCGGCACCGGCACCGCGCTAAGCAGCGCCTGGGTATATGGGTGCAGCGGGTTCTCAAAAATGGATTTCTTCTCTCCGTACTCAACCAGGTTGCCCAGGTACATAACACCGACATAGTCGGAAATATGTTGGACGACGGAAAGATCATGCGAAATGAACAGGTAAGCCATTTCGCGTTGGGTTTGCAAATCCTCCAGGAGGTTGATAATTTGCGCCTGGATCGATACGTCCAAAGCCGATACGGGTTCATCACAAACCACAAAATCGGGCTTCAATGCCAGTGACCGCGCCACGCAGATGCGCTGGCGCTGCCCACCGGAGAATTCATGCGGGTAGCGATCTTTCTGATAAGGCTGCAGACCGCAGGACCGCATGATGTCGTCAATATAATCATCGAATTCATTTTCCGAAACGATATTGTGCTCACGCACTGCTTCGCCAATGATTTCGCTGACTGGCATACGCGGACTCAGGCTGGAATAGGGGTCCTGGAAAATCATCTGGAGCTTGGGGCGCATTGCACGCATCTCTTTGCTGTCCAGGGTCATAATATCGGTGCCGTCGAAGATAACTTTGCCGCCGGTTGGTTTTAACAGACGCAGCAGCGTCTTGCCAACAGTGGTCTTACCGCAGCCGGATTCACCGACGAGCCCCATGGTCTTGCCGCGTTCAATCTTAAAGCTGATGTCATCGACTGCTTTAACATGACCCACAACGCGCTGCATCAACCCGGATTTGATCGGAAAATATTGTTTAAGGTTCTTTACCTCGACAATATAACGGGATTTGCCATTGGAGCTGTTACTTTTTTTGTTTTTTTCCATATCAGGCCTTTTCCTCTGCGTCTACATATAGATAGCATGCAGCCATGTGGGAATTTGTCAGGTAGAATTCGGGTGGGTATTCCCCATCACAAATTGGCATGCGCCTTGCGCAGCGGTCTTTGAAATAGCAGTAGTTTGGCATGTTGATCGGATTGGGAACATTCCCGGGAATGTTGTAAAGACGGTCAACTTTTTTGTTGATCACAGGCTTGGAAGCCATCAAACCAACGGTATAGGGGTGGCTGGGGTGGTTGAAGACTTCTTCAGCGGTACCCTTCTCGATGATCCTTCCAGCGTACATGACCACAACATAATCAGCCATCTCAGCCACAACACCGAGGTCGTGGGTGATTAGCATGATGCTCGAATTGATCTGGTCCTTGAGCTTTCGCAGAAGATCCAGAATTTGAGCCTGAATGGTCACATCCAGCGCGGTAGTAGGCTCATCCGCAATAATCAGCCGGGGGTTACACGCCAATGCCATGGCGATCATGATGCGCTGTCGCATACCGCCCGAGAGCTCGTGCGGATACATCATGTAGACGCCTTCCTGATTGGCGATGCCGACCATATCGATCATCTTAAGCGTCTGAGCTTTCACTTCTTCATTGGTCATCTCAGGGTTGTGAAGTTTAATAACTTCATCAATCTGATGCCCAGCCCGAAAAACGGGGTTGAGGCTTGTCATGGGCTCCTGGAAGATCATGGAAATCTGAGCGCCTCGGATTTTTTCCATCCGGTCGGTTGGGGTTTGCGCGATGTCATAGACCATATCTTCGCCATTGAAGCGAATTTGGCCCTCCACCGTCTGCCCCTGGGGACGCTGCACCAGCTGCATCAGAGAAAGCGCGGTTACAGACTTGCCGCAACCGGACTCGCCGACCACGCCAACCGTCTTTCCTTTTGGCACGTCAAATGTGACTCCGTCGACCGCTTTTACTGTACCGATATCGGTGAAGAAAAACGTGTGGACGTTGTCGAACTCAACAACATTGTTCGGATCTCGCATCACAGCGGTATATTCGCTTTTGGGGACATTTCTCCGGTTGCGCTTCTTCTCAATCTCGTTGGTAATTCTCCGGTTTTCACGGGAAATCCGACTGGATTCGCGGGCAGTCAAATGGATGCTCTCAGTGACTACCACTTCTTCTACTTCTTCAGCCTGAATTTGGGTTAAATCTTTTTCTTCCGTCATGGCTATTCCTATCGTTTCATCTTCGGATCGTAAGCATCGCGTAAGCCGTCTCCAACAAAGTTGAAGCCCAACACGGTGAGCAAGATCAAGAGACCTGCAGGCAACCAAATAAACCAGTAGGTCGTCATCACATACGGATCCGATGCAATATTAATGATGCTACCCCAGGATGCCAGGGGATACTTGATACCCAACCCGAGGAAACCCAGTGTCGCCTCAAAAATGATCACGCCGCCAAGGCTGCCGGTTGCAATCACAATCAGCAGCGGCATCACGTTCGGCACGAGGTGGCGGAAGATTTTTCGGCTTGTGCGGATGCCAGTGGCTTCCGTCGCGACCATGAAGTCCTGCTCACGCAGCGAGAGGATCTGGCCACGAACCAAGCGGGCAATACCCGTCCAGCCCATTAAACCGAGGATAGCCATCAGGATAAAGAGACGCGCCATTGGCGAGACTTCCAGAGTGTCCATCACAGAACCAAAGATGATAATCATCGGGAAGTAAGGGATACTGTTAAAAAGATCGACAAAGCGCATTAAAGCAGTATCCACAACGCCGCTAAAGTACCCGGAAATACCACCGATGATAACGCCCAGAATAACTTCCAGCAAAACCACCACAAAACCAACCAACAATGAAACACGACCGCCATACATTAACCGTGTCATCTGGTCCATGCCGTTGTTGTCGGTTCCCAACGGGTGTTGGGCGGTTGGGAAGTCGAACATCTTGATAACTCTGCTGGTTGTTTGGCGTTTGATATAGAAGTTGGCATTCACACGTTCAACAGTGTATTCAACTCCATTATGCTCAAACTTGCTTTCGCGTTCATTAATAGCTTCCCGTACTAAGGTCTTAAAATCAACCGAAAGGAACTCTTTCTGGTCCAGCGGATTCACAATAATATTGGAGACCTCAGCAAAATTATTGCCCTCAGCTGTTGTTATGGTGTTGGAACCCTCACCATAGACAACGCCATAAGTAACACCTTCTGACTCAAATTCGTCTTTCATGTCTCTGATAGCAAGGGAGCTTGCGTATCTGAAGGGAAAGGAATCAACAACGGCTGCGTTTTCCTGGTTATATGCGTCAAAAATTGCAAGCGATGCAAGAGCAATACTCTGCTCTGTTGATATGAAAGTCTTTCTGCCTTGTTTCGTGATGTGATAGGTGACACGGTTGAAGTCAAACGTGGACCTTTTTCCATCTGCGGCAGCGTTATATGCCTGCGCAAGACCTTCAGGGATGACGGCGCCTCCGGAGGGGATCAGTTGTCCCAGGAGATCCTCAGCAATAGGTTGCAGCCGCAGGATGCGGTAAGTGCCGATTTCTTCTTCAACGTAGGCGTATTCCAAATTATTTGCGATGAATGTTGGCTGATTCTTACCGAACGCCAGCAGGAAGTTTGCGCGGGCAACCGCGCCAAACTCCTCACCTGGGGCAACGACATAGCGGAGTTCGGTGTTGATAATCGCGCCAGCGTAATCCTTCGAGATATCGTTCTCGGTGTAAAAGACCTGAGTCTGCGTATAGGGGGAAATAATTGGACCCAGAAACGAGAATATGAACATGACGATAAGGATCACCAGGCCGATAAGCGCCAGTTTATTGCGAAAGAAGCGTTTGGCAACCAGCATTCCAGGCGAAAGCACCTTGACGCGGCGCTGATCGTCCAATGCTAATTGGGGCGGGCGAACTGGTTGAGTTGGTTCTGGTGTCTCAGTAGGTTTTTCAAAGTCACTCATAGTCCAAATCTCCTAATTCACTCTAATACGTGGATCGACAACCGCGTACATGATATCTGCGACCAACAAGCTAACCTGGGTAAGCACCAGAATGAACGTCAGGTAAAACATCGCGAAGGGGATGTCTCCCCGGATCATAGCCTGGTAAGAAATGTAACCTATGCCCGGAATTTGAAACATCGTTTCAGTAATCTGTGAGCCGGTGAACATGCTCGGCAAGATACCGCTCATTGTAGTTACCAACGGGATCAAGGTGTTGCGGAAGGCGTGTTTGTTGATCACGACTTTCTCAGGCAAACCCTTGGCTCGCGCGGTGCGGATATAGTCCGAGTTGAGGACTTCCAGCATATTCGTGCGGGTATAACGCATCAGGCTGCCAACAGAAAGCATCATCAGCGTCAGAATTGGCAAAATCATGTGATAGCCTTTATCCACCAACTGCATAAAAGGCGTCATCGAGGTATAGAAACGACCGGTCAAACCGTATAGCGGGAACCAGCCTAATTTAATAGCGAACACATATTTTAGGACTGTGGCAAGGAAAAATGTAGGCAGCGAAATGCCCATTAGAGCAAAGACTGTGATCGCGTAATCCGTCGCCGTATATTGCTTTCTTGCCGCCAGAATGCCCAGTGGAATGGAAATAGCCACCTCAACAAACAAAGTGATGACATTTACAACAAGCGAAATACCGATGACATCATTGAATTTTTCTGTTACCGGAACACCGTAATGCCAGGATTCTCCAAAATCACCGCGTACGGCATTCTTCCCCCACCTTAAGAAGCCGGGGATAATTCCGTCATTTAGTCCATATACTTCATTTAGCTGATCCAACCATTGCTGGTAGGTTTTGGTGCTTAATGGGTTTGAAGCTCTTTGCCGGGCAATTGTTTCAACATATGAAGTCGGCAAACTTCGAATAACTGCGTAAACAGCGAAAGCGCCGAATATGATGATAAAAATACCCAGAAAAACTCTCCTTAGAATAAAATTTCGCATTCCTTTTCCTCACTCTACTGCATAGTCTGGCTTCTTAATTAGGTGAGTTTACAAAGTGAGCCCACCCAAATTGGTGGGCTCACTTCTACCATTTAATGGTTCTAATCCTTTTGGTTAGTTCATCTCAATCAGTTCAATATCGTTCATCCAGCCCCAGAAGGTGGTGATGTCGGGGGTCAGGGATTCGATATTAACACGTTCGGTGCTGAAGATGATGACGTTCTTGCGCTGGTAGGTCGGGATTTCGACAGCCCAGTCAATAATCTTCTCAAGGGCTTCCTTGTAGATAGCCTTGCGGAAGTTCTGGTCATCGCTCTTGCGGGCATCCATGATCAGCTGATCGAGTTCAGCATCCTGAATGTGATAGTGGTTAGACTCAGAGGAGCCTTCCACACCAACAATATTGGTGCTGTAGTAAACCTGGTACATGTCGGGGTCAATTGTAGAGCCCCAGGCTGCAGTCCAGAGTTCCTGCTGGCCGGAATCAAGCGCGTCCCAGAGGATGTTGGAATCGGCGGGATCGTTGATCTTGAGTTCCATACCGATGTTAGCGAGGGAGTCGCGGGCACCAGTGATGATAGCGAAAGCAGGATGGTCGCCAGTACCGCCACCGGGGACGATCAGCTCGTAAGAGAGCTTGGCGCCATCGGGGGCAGCAACAAGCTTGCCATTTTCAACAGTGAAGCCAGCAGCCTCGAAGAAGGCGAGGGCAGCCTGTTCGGCAGCAACGTATTTTTCGTCCTGGGTCATTTCAGCGGTGTAGATGGGTTCGCCATTCACGTCGGTTGAGAATGCCACTTTGTAGCCTTCATCGGTCGGCTGAGGAGCAGCCCAGGAGGTATTCGAAATTGGGTAGTTGATAGCAACAGCGGCTTCGCCATAGTAGCTATCGATAGCCACATCGCGATAAACTGCCAGGACGGTCGCGAGACCGCGGCGCAGGTTCTTGGAAGCATCGGAAGCGGGATCACCAGCAACATTGACGGTGCTCGCATTGATACCGATGTAACCATAACCCAGGTTGTCAACCAAGCTGGAGGTGATCACGGGGCCAGTCATTTCGCCATTGCCATTGTAGGTCATGACTTCTTCATAGCGAGTCTTGTTGTAGGACATTTCGCCAGCGTCAGCAGAAGCAGTCTCAATAGCGGTCACAACTTCGTTGGAAGCGGTTTCGCGGAACTGAATTTCTGCAATCTTGGGGCAGCCACGATAGAAGAACGGGTTGGCTTCAAAGTAGACAACACGGTTGTCGTACTGGATGAATTTATAAGCACCGGCACCCATGGGGGTAGCGGTCAGGCTCTGCTGCTTGGAAAGGTCGCCATAATCGAAACCGAACATGTTGTTTTCGTAATCGTACTTGGCAACATCACCATAGTAGTGCAATGGGGTAACCTGGACGCCGAGAATGCTGTAAACAGCAGGGGCTTCGTAACCATTGGTGGTAACTTCCACGGTGTAGTCATCAATCTTCTTGATGCCAGTGATGTTCGGAACACCTTCGGTGCCCATGGATTCGTCCTTAGGACCCCATTCGCCGATGAAGGCTTTCTGGGCAACTTCGAATACATTCACTTCATTGGCAGATTCGTAGGGGAAGGCGGCAACGATATCATTCTCGTAGGCAGCCATAACCTCAGCATAGTAGTCATCGAGGGTGGGGAAGGTCTCAACCAGGTCGTAAACGGTTTCAGTGCCAGCGCCCTTGAAAGCTACAGGATCTGTACAATCAGCGACTTTGATGGCTTCTGCGCCTTCAGCAACTTCGGTGGTGCAGAAGAGGCTTCCGAAACCCCACATGCGCATGGCAAAGGCAACTTTTGCGCCATCGGTCATGTCATCCCAAACAGCACCGTTGAAGTATTGGGCGGTGAAATCATTGTTGCCATAGTTGGCAGCAACATAGTCATAGATACCCTGAACTTCAGCTTTGACACCGGTCTCGAGGCGAGCCCAGACGTCATCCTGCTGTTCCTGAGTCCATGCATCGGTGTCGGCGTGGACATGGTCCTGACCGGCAGCATAGATATCAGCAAACATCTGGAAGTATTTGTCATAGACCTCAGTGGTGGTCTGAGTCTGGTAATCCTTCAAACCCACGATCGGGTAAGAAGAGAGGGAGGTGGAACCAACATAAGAAGGATCCAGGAAGGTGTAATAGGTGAAGATCACATCGTCGGCGGTCACAGGCTCGCCATCGGAGAACTTCATACCAACGCGCAGACGGGCGGTGTATTTGGTGGTGTCGCTGGCTTCGTCATAATCAACATCGATGTCAGCAGCGCCCTTATAGAGGTAATCCACGCCGTTGTAGCTGTGGGTTTCACCGTCAATCGCATTGAAGACGATAGCGCCGACGCGGTCGGTGGTCATGAGGCTAATCTGGGTCATGGCAGCAACGTCCATGTCGTAGCCAGTGTCGCCAAAGAAGGGGCTGAACTTCTGTGAGAAGTCCTGATACGCAACCACTAACGGGGTGGTAATGGTTGGCTCGGTGGGAAGATTCTCGCCAAATGGCTGCTCTTCAAAAACCACCTCGGTAACTTCTTCTTCGGTGGGTTCAACAGGTGCCACTACTGGCGTAGTGGGTTCCACAGGAACTTCGGTTGCTACAGGGGTGGTTGTCCCGCAGGAAGCGAGCGCCACACCGAGCATGATCGCAACGATCAAAATGGACATGTTTCGTGCAAATTTACTCATTTTTCTCCTATTTCTCCTTAACTGATTTTGGTCATTATATTTTATAAACAAAATCGTGTCAATGAAAGCAACCTCAGGTCTCCTCCACTTTCACGCTTGTTTTCTCCTCGACAGGGGCTTTGGTAATGATTACTTTTTTAATATTAAAGTGAATCACCAGGCTCAAAGCCAGCGCGGCAAGTTCCGCCGCGAAAAAGTAAATTTCTTTTGGAATGTGGCTCGCGTTGGAGAAGAAGAGCATATAAATCAGTTCTCCTGCCAGACAAACCCCCAGCATGATCAAAATAATCAGGCTGTGGTTGGAAAATCGCTCATAGGTTACGCCGATTTCTTCCCGGCGATACTTTCGGTCTTCAACGGGCAAGCGGATCCCCGAGCGAAACAGGTTAAAGATGGGCAGAAAGGTGAGTACATATGGAATAGCCACATAAAATTGCCGCATGCCGTTATTATTCACAATCCCGCCTGCGATGGAAACCGCGGTGATTCCAGCCAGCAGAAGCAAAAATAATGTTTTATACTTTCGCATTTGGGAAGAGTTAAAAGGGAGTATGAAGTACTCTCCCTGATATTCATAAGCCTTTTTCTGTTCACCTTTTTCATTGACGGTCAGAATAGTCTTATAGTCGTTGATGTATTTTTTCATGCCCATAGGCTGCTATCAATTTTCAGCTTGGCGAGTAACCACATTTTAACAATCACAGCAATTGCTGCATTTTGTACATGAATTTATTGTAAGTTAAGTATATCACGAATGTGAAAGAGTCAAAAGTATCCGTTTTCCAATTGCCATTCGATAACAGTAGATTGGGTGGTGGATTTTCATGAACCAGTGGTGGTTTTTTGATGCGAAATGTGGCTCTGGCGAAGCCCGGCGGGAGGAATGCGTGTGCCTTTTTATGGTTTTTTATTGGTTTTTTGTTTGGCTTTTAGAGGGCGGACTCCGCCGCAATCTCTGCCCTATGGTGGAGTGGCGAAAAAAACGCCATTCCCCCCTACAAGGATTTATCACCGCTAATTGAAAAACCAACTCTTATTGAAAAAAAGCAGTGGAGATCCAATCCACCCTGCAAGAGTTTGTTGCTGGCTTTTTTTTTATGCGGCTACGGAACAGCCGGGCGCCAGAGCGAAATATCCGCAAAGCCTTCGCCGCCAGCCAAGTCCACGCGGTTTGAAGCAGTCCAAAGCGTAACGCGCGGCATCAGGGGCAGCGCCGGAAGATACTCCGCCATCAGATCAATTCCGTTTGGAAGATTCTTCACCAATTCTTCGTTCCCTATCGCCGCGCATTGGGCATCGAATCCGGAATCAGAAAATCCAGCCAGATTCGTCCCAATCCAGAAGTTGCTGCCATTCGGGATGGCACTCGAGCTGTAAAGCTCACAGTTGTTGGCAGAGGTTTGCTGCCAACTGACCAGCGCGAGGTCGAAGTTGCGCCCGAAGAGAAGCCCTTCGGGTCCCGGAGCGAAAAGTTCAGCCGATGGTAAAGCCTGGTGAATTACTTCAATCCCGCACTGTGCCAACCTTTGCACCACCGCATGGCTGACTTCGCGATCCATTGCCGAGGTTCCGCTGAGTAAGCTGAGCGAGAACCTGGTCCCATCCAGCACGTTTTGGACCCCACTCGCCATTCGCGGGCTCCCAGGCTGAGAGTCATCCGTTAGCCAGCCAATTTCGTCCAGCAATGCTTTTGCCTGGTCCAGGGTTCCACTGCTTGCGAAATCAGGTAGGCTGTAGCCATCTGGAAGCCTGAGCCGCAGCACCTCTGGCGCAATCGGCTCCACCGAAAGACATGCCGCGACAGCCTGCCTGGCGCGTAAGTCGCCAAAATAGTCCTGCCGGGTTGCAGTCCAGGCTGAGTAGCCACTGTCGTATGCTGACGGCTGGATGCCAAAGACCAACTGCTGCACCAGCTCAAAATTCTCCGCGATTAGGCTGCCGCTTTGCGCCAAACCTGTCAGGATAGACTTATCCTGCCCTTCCAGGTGGTAACTTGCGTCCAGCACGTCACATTCGCCGCTGGACAGCTTGGCAACCGCGGTCTGTGTGTCGGGCTCAACCAGGAATGTGACCTGGTCGTAGGCGGGTTTGGGGCTGTAGTACGGGTTCCGTTCCATGTGGATCGCCAAATCAGGAGCGCGATCGACAATCCGATACGCGCCCCAGGCAAGTGGCGCGTAATTGGCTGCCACGGTCGTATCAATCGCGTCAGGATTTACCCCTTCAAACTGAGCGGCAGGCAGAGGCAAAAAAACCAACCCAGAAAGATCCACCGGCAGAAACCCGGGAATTCCCGTCCAAACAACCGTCAGGTCATCCAACGCCAAAACGCTCTCCGTGCGGTCAAGCAGCCAGATGTCCTGCGGGTTGCGGGCTGCCAGCGCGACTTCATACGAAAGCAAAAAGTCAGCAGCGGTCAGAGCGCTGCCATCAGACCAAACAAGCCCTGGCAGAATCTTGAATTCAATGCTCACCTGCGTCATCTGCAAAGGGGCGGAGGATGACCAGGCTGCAGCCTCTCCCAGTCCGCCTTCCAGCAGGGGATGGATCGAGGTGCCCTCTTTTAATACAGCAGGTTTTCCACTGCTATCCAACACGTTCATCCCCGACCGCACATCCACGGCGGTTTTTACGATCTGGTTGTTGTCGTAGGTCGGCGGGTTTTCAAACAAGATTTCCGCGTCATAAAGCGCGGCAAAGACACTCTGCTTGGCTAACGATTCGCGCCCTTCGTAGCGAAAAAGGCTGCCCGGGTCCTCTGCCATGCAGACAGTCAGGGTTTTGATCGGTTCAGGCGTGAGGGTAGGGGTCGGGATAGGCTGGGTGGGTTGGTTGACAACCGCGGTGGGGTCAACCACTGTGGTTGGGGTAATGCCGCAAGCGGAAAGTAAAACCGACAGGCTCAACAAAGCCAAAAAAGCGTTTCGTTGGGTCAAGAATAAACGTTTCAACATCAATCTCCTAAACCATATCATCTTCCTGCGGGTCACCAAAGCGCAATCGCAGATAAGATTCATATCTTCGCGGGTCTATCCGACCGCTCTCAGCCGCCTTTCGTACGGCGCAGCCAGGCTCGCAGCGGTGGCTGCAGTCGTTAAACTGGCAATCAGGCACCAAAGGGGCAATTTCCCTGAAATAGGCGTCCAGTTCCTCGTCCTGGATATCCCAGAGCGCGAGCGTTCGCAGCCCTGGCACATCGGCGATATAACCGCCGCCCTCGAGAGGGTAAAGCTGCCTCACCTGCGTGGTGTGGCGGCCTTTTCCCCTGCCGACGCCTTCGCTTAGCGCCCCAACCTGTAGGTTCAGATTTGGGATGACTGCGTTTAGCAGGCTGCTTTTGCCCACACCTGAAGGTCCAGCCAGCGTGCTAAGCTTGCCCTGCATGCAGGCGCGTAATTCCTCCACGCCCTGCCCGGTAACGGCGGACGCATAGATAACATCATACCCGATGGAGCGGTACATGTTAAAAAGGCTGTCCACTTGCTCAAGCGGCATCAGGTCAACCTTGTTGACCACAATGACTGCCTGAATATGCGCACGCTCCGCCACTACCAAAAAACGGTCGAGCATGCGCAAGCTTGGGTCG
>WPCI01461439.1_pt1 | contig 14778 bp, 15 predicted proteins | sample 5399871 | NCBI WGS metagenome assembly WPCI01 (sample SAMN12869469, study PRJNA574797) | sludge metagenome | isolation source: wastewater treatment of pH7 | place: China:Beijing | collected 2019-05-20
TGGCCGATGTCGACGCCGTGCACGACCGCATCGCGGCCGAGCATCCCGGCCTGCCGGTGATCGTGTTCGGCCATTCCATGGGCGGGCTGATCGCGCTCAACTGGCTGATGCGCGGCAGCGGCCGGGTGCGCGCCGGCGCGGTGTGGAACGCCAACTTCTCCGCCGGCCTGCTCGGCCGGCTCGGCCAGGCGCTGTTGCGCTACGAGACCTTCCGCCTCGGCGCCGACGTGCCCTCGCGCATCCTGCCGAAACTCACCTTCCAGGACTGGGCGAAAAAAGTGCCGGACGCGCGCACGGCCTTCGACTGGCTGTCGCGCGACCCGGCCGAGGTGGACCAGTACGTCGCCGACCCGTTGTGCGGCTGGGATACCACGGTGTCGATGTGGCGCGACGTGTTCGACCTGATCTTTTCCGGCGCCGACGACGCGAACCTCGGCCGGATCCGCCGCGACTTGGCCGTGCATCTCCTCGGCGGCGAGAAGGACCCCGCGACCGACGGCGGCAAGGCGGTCGCCGACCTCGCCCGGCGGATGCGGAGCCAGGGCTTTGCCGACGTGACCGAGGTGATCCTCCCCGGCACCCGCCACGAGAGCCTGAACGAGGTGAACCGCGACGAGACGACCCGGCATTTTATCGATTGGGCCTGGCGGGTGACGGCGTGAAAAATATGTGGACAATATAGAAGTATGGAGAAAAGCGATGAATTCAGAGACAATTCGATACCATGATGCCGCTTTCCAACCAGAAACATACTATTCCACAACTCCACATGAATAAAAAATCAAATTCGGTTTGGACCAACCCTTCAGTTAGGGCCTTCGCTCAGAAGGCCGATCCTGTGGTCGCGATTGAAGATGCGGCGCGCGCGCTCGTGCTCAGGGCGCGCGAGAGCGGCTGGGAAGGTCCACCATTCAATCCCTTACGTATTGCCGAAATGATGGGGGTACAGATCGAAGCCAATTCGAGTGTCGCTGACGCTCGGCTGATAGCGAGCGCACGTGGACCAAAAATTGAATTTAACCCGCAACAACCGCGGGAGCGAGTGCGGTTTTCCATCGCCCATGAAATCGCGCACCTTCTCTTTCCCGATTGGTCCGAACAGATTCGTAATCGGGGGGGCGACGAAACAGCAGATGACTGGCAGCTGGAAATGCTGTGCAATCTGGCGGCTTCCGAGTTTGTGCTTCCTATTGGCAGTATGCCAGCCGTATCAGACATTCCCCCCATCGAAAGCTTGATGCGTCAACGCCGTATTTATGACGTCTCTGCGGAGGCGTTTCTAATTCGTTTAGCCAAGATATCTAAAAAACCAATTGGAATATTTGTTGCCTCTCCAACTGCATATGAAAAAAGTAAGCGATCATATAAAATAAATTACTTCCTTAGCTCTCCGACTGCGCCTAAAATAAGTCTTTCCGGGAAGGCAATCCCAGACGAAAGCATAATACATCGCTGCACCGCAATCGGACACACAGACCGCTCGGTCGAAGACTGGGTAACCGATACTCCAACGCAAATTGAATGTGTAGGACTTACAGCCTATCCGGGAAGTGTATATCCAAGAGTGGCTGGTCTAGTTAGATTCGACCGAACTCAAGAAAATTATCTACCGATTCGCATTGTCCACGGAGATATTCTCGAGCCACACAAAGAAGGCAAGAAGATCATTTGCCAGCTTGTTAATGACAGGGCGGTCAAATGGGGAGGTGGGGTCGCACACAAATTTGCGAAACGTTTCCCGAACGCCGAAGGCCGGTATACCGAGCAGGTAATGCAAATTCCGCTGAATGAACGATTAGGGCAGGCGATATTTTCTGTTGCTTACGACGATCTAATTATTGCGAGCCTAATCGGTCAGGAAGGATTCGGTCCATCACTTTTCCCACGAATTAGATATGCTGCATTGAGAAGCAGCCTTGAAAAAGTTGCGGAACGTGCCACATCCATTGGGGCGAGCATTCATATGCCGAAAATTGGCACCGGAGCAGCTGGGGGTGATTGGCCAACGATAGAAGAAATGTTAGATGATATTATGGTTCGCGCCGGTTTAGACGTAACAGTCTACGAAATTCCGCCAAAGCGGATGCAACTTGAGTTATTTTAATTGGCTGTATGGAGCAAAAAACTTCGAATAGTACTTCTTTCCGGCCCGATTTGTTCCGGAAAGTCTGCCTTGGTGCGTTTACTTAACGAAAAGCACGGCGCGAAAATCGTCAAGACGCGAGAGCTTATTCTTAAGAAGGCCCCCAAGACGAAACCAGAACGTAAAGCTTTGCAAAGGGCGGGGCAAAGGCTCGATCAATTGGACGGCGGCATTTTGGGTCGGCGAGGCACTGCAGCGAATAGTCGACACCAATGTAGAGGAACAGACGCCCAAAGGGCTCTACGTAGTCGACTCGGTTCGTATCTTAGGTCAGATCGACGCGATACGACGAGCATATGGAGCCGATGTCCACCATATCCATCTGACAGCCACAGACGAAGAACTGAAAAAGCGCTACGAAGCAAGGAAAAGCGTCGACGATGACGCGGTTACCTACGACGAGCTGAAGCGAAACCGGACAGAACGTGATATCGAGAAGCTCGCCGAAGTCGCGGATATTGTCGTTTCGACGGACCGCTGCAGCGAGGAAGCCGTGCTTGTCCGTGCTACCGCGCTTCTTAATCTTTACCCACGAGCCAACGAAGCTGTGGTCGATGTGCTGATTGGCGGTCAGTACGGGAGCGAGGGCAAGGGAAACATCGTCGGTCACATCGCACCGGAATATGATCTCATGGTACGCGTCGGCGGGCCGAACGCCGGACATCAGGTCTATGCGGAACCAAAACCGGAGAAATACTATCACCTGCCGTCTGGCACCCAGCGGGCTCCAAATGCAAAGTTACTTCTCGGACCTGGTGCAGTTATTTATCCTAAGAAGCTTCTTGCGGAGATTGCCGAGCACAAGATCGATACCGAGAGGCTCACTATTGATCCGTGCGCGATGATAATCACCGACGAGGATAGAGAGGAAGAAAAGAGTCGTTTCGGTATTATAAGCTCGACGGCGCAAGGCGTTGGCATTGCCTCCGCGCGCAAAATGACAGGAAGGGCGGAATACAAAGAAAAAAATGCAGCGTTTTTGGCTCGTGACTGTGAGGTTCTTAGACCGTATCTAGGGAGCGCGCGTCAGGTTTTAGCAAATGCAATGGTGTCTGGTCAGAGGATATTGCTAGAGGGCACGCAAGGCACGGCACTGAGCCTTCACCATGGCGACTATCCCCACGTCACGACCCGAGATACGACTGTTTCCGGCTGCCTATCTGATGCCGGAATTGCACCGTCTAACGTTCGAAAGATTATTATGGTCTGTAGAACGTATCCCATCAGAGTGGGGGGGCCATCTGGGCCAATGTCGCATGAGGTCGACATGGCCGAAATCCATAAGCGCAGCGGGATCCCACTAGAAGAACTTGAGAAGAGAGAGCGGACTACGACCACCGACAGGCCGCGGCGAATAGCGGAGTTCGACTGGCTTCAGTTCCGCGACGCGGTTCAACTAAATGGTCCAACAGATATCGCCCTTACTTTCGTCGATTATTTCGATGTAAAAAATCGAAAAGCATTTCGCTTCGAGCAATTATCTCAAGAAACGATCAGTTTTGTTGAGGAGATTGAACGAGTATCTGGGCGGCCAGTCTCTTTATTGTCGACAGATTTCAACTGGCGTAACGTTATCGATCGGAGGGCATGGTGACTGAAGTCGAGATCGAAGAACTGATCGCAAGCTGTCCAACGTTGTATCACATGGCCGAACGGGGTTCTTGGGAATCCATCAAGCATTATGGCCTGTTGAGCACTAGTGCTCTATTGGACCATTATTCTATCCAGCCACCGAGGCGCACCGAGATTGAAGCGCGTCACCGCCCAGAAAGTGTTGAACTAAATAAGTACGGCTTACCTCGGGCTGTCGTACGCGATCAAATCCCGATGAGCGATGAGGGGCTTAAGAGGGCTTTGCCAAGTCGCCTTTCTCCATCGGATTGGTATAAGCTCCTGAACCACAAGGTCTTCTTTTGGCTTTCTGAGAACCGCCTCCACAAACTGACAAATGCGAAAACCTATCGCGACCAAGAGCACGATGTTCTTGAGGTCGATACGCGATCACTGATCAAAGCTCATCGGAATGAGATTTGGCTATGCCCTATTAATAGCGGCTGTACCAAGCCAATGCCACATCCACGGGATGAGACCATCTTCGCACGCATTGAAGATTATCAGTATGCCTATTGGCGGGAACGGCGAAGTCGCCAGGAACGTGTCGTCGAACTTGCTGTTGACTATTCGGTTCAGGACATCCGCGATCATGTGAGGCGAGTCGTTGTCAAGCGTGGCACAGAGGTCCTGAGTATCCGAAAATGAAGCAGCGAACCGACACTGCAGACGGAGTGGGCCTCAGCCAGCGTTTGGATCGCAGTCGGGACAAGGGGAAGGATGTATCGCAGACGGGCTTTCCTCAGTTGGCGGATTGCAGAACGGTCAGGGCGTAATCCGCGATGGCGCGATGCACCTGCGGCCCCGCCGAAACCGCCCAGAAGCTGAAATAGGCATTCGGGTCGCGGCCCTCGGGTGCGGGGGTCGCAGGCGCCAGCGGGTTGGCGAAGTTGATGGCGCTATAGGGCAGATAGGCCTCGTCAAAGACCGTGATCCCCAGCTCCCCCGCCCGGGCGAAGGCGCTGGCAAAGGCCGCGGCACCATCGAGCACGATGACCCTCACGCCTCCGGCCGACAATTCCTCCGCCCAGGCGCGTATTCCGGCGTTCAGCGCCTCGGTCGCCCGCGTGGCACGGGCGGCGCGGTCGGTGCCGGCATAAAGCACGGTGGCACCCATGTCGGGCATGGTGCCCACCAGAATGTGACGCGCGCCCGTTCCGATCAGCCGCTCGGCGGCGGCGCGCAGATTCGCGGCGGGCGGTTCGGCGGCGATGTCGGGCTGGCCGTAGTCCAGCCAGTTGCCGATGTCGTGTCCGCCCGCCCAGAGGATATGAAGCGCCTCAGGATCGGCCGGGCCCGCCGCCAGCGCCGCCTCGACCTGGCCGCGCACCCCCGGCAGGGGCACATCCGCCGCAAGGCCGAGGGCGCCGCGCAGCGGTTCGTTGATGTTCCACCAGCCGGTGATCGCGCCGCCCATTGCGTGATTGTCCGCGGCCGCCAGCGGCACGCCCGACAGGCGTGACAGGTGTTCCACCCAGGTTGGCCCGCCGGTCCAGCGGCCTTCGGCAAAGGGCGGGCTGGGGGGATAGAGGAAGCCGGTCAGCGGGCCCCAGCGGCCCTGGTCGGACAGACCGTCGCCGAAGACGACGAATTTGGAATAGCTCGGCATGGTTTCGGCCTTCGTTCGGGTTGCCAAGGGGGCGGCAAGGGCCGCCCCGATGAGGGTTCTGCGCGTGAGCACGTTCAGCGCCCCAGCGTCTCGACCACGAGTTCAGCCGCCGCACCGCCGGAATATTGCTGCTGGCCGGTGATCAAATTGCCGTCCCGGATGGCGAAGGACTTGAACATCGAGTCCACGACGAAGTTCGTGCCCTCGATCTTCCTGGCTTCCTCCTCGATCCAGAAGGGCTGGATCTTTTGGCCGACAAAGGCATCCGCATAGGCCTCTTCGGAATTGGCAAAGCCCGTCCAGGTCTTGCCCTTGACCAGCAGATCGCCGTTCGAGAGGCGTGTCTTCAGCAGGATGCAAGTGCCGTGGCACACGATCGATACAATCTTGCCCGCCTCATAGGCCCTCGCCACGAAGGCATGCAGCGCGGTGTCGTCGATCATCGTGACCATGGGCGACTGCCCGCCAGCGAGAAAAATCGCGTCGTAGGCTTCGAGGCTGACCTCGGCGATGGATATCGTGCCCTTCAGCAGCGCCGAATGGGTCTCGGACTTCTTGAAGCCGAGTGAGATCAGATCATGTGCAGAATAGCCCGACTGATCTTCAGGATCGGAGAAGCCGTCGGCCTGCAGGTCGCCGCCCTTTGGCGATACGATATCGACCTCATAGCCGGCTTCGGTGAAGACCCAATAGGGGTGGGTCAGTTCCGCCCACCAGAAGCCGATCGGCCATCCGGTGGTCGGTGAGGTGCCGGCATTGGCGGCGATCATCAGAACTTTCTTCCTGGTGTGGGTATCGATGGCAGCAGTCATGGTGTTTCCTTTCTAGAGTGACTTCGTCCTGGGGTAGATGAAGCGGGCGATCAGCGGTGTCAGACGGGGCATGATGACGTAGGTCATCAGCCCGACCTGGATCGTCACGGTTGCGAGAACGCGAAGGGCGAGCGGCCAACCGGTCATGAAGGGGCCGAGCACCAGGTTGAGGATCAGGACAAGGCAGAAGACGACAGCAATCAGCACCAGCGCCATTCGGTGTGGTGATGGCTGTGGCACTTTCGTGCCCGCTGGCGGATCGAACCAGAATTCGAGGCCGGTCATGCGCTCCCAGGCGGCATCTGCGGCGAACAGCGGTTCGGCCTCGGCCAGCATCCTTATGCGGAAATCCGATCGCTCGAACGCATCGAGATGTTCGATGCTGTCGAAGCGGAACACGCTGCGATAGGCGCCATCTGCGCCGGGCCGGTGGAACTCGGCACCGAGATAGCCCGGGAACTGGCTGGCCGCGCCTTCGGTCAGGCGCGTCAGCCAGGCTTCGTAGTCGGTTTCGCGTCCAGGCTTGACCTTGCGGCGCACGACGATGGTTACGGGCTCGCTCATGCCATTGCTCCAATCGCCGCCAGCGCCCAGTTCCGCCCCTTGCCGCGCACGAGTGCCTGATTGATCCAGACCAGGGCGTAAGGTTCGAGGATGCGCGCCTTGGTGATGTCGCCGGCATCCAGGGCGTCGAAACCGAGATCAGCCAGCAGGGCCGCAACATGCGTCTTGGCCGCAATGTCATTGCCTGCCATGAACATGACAGGTCGCACCGGGAGGTCGGAATTGTCCGCCATGATCTCCGCGCCAACCTGATTGAGGGTCTTCACCACGCGTGCAGACGGAAGCCAGCCCTGGACGATCTCGCCGCCAGACGAGCTGTGCCCGACCGTCAGGCCGAGCGTGCCTTCGACCATGCCAAGCGGGTTCATGCAGTCGATGACGATCTTGCCGGAAAGGTCGCCCAGCGCTTTCACCGCTGCCTCGGACGCTGCCCAGGGCAGTGCGAGGATGACGATGTCCGCGGCAGCCGCAGCATCGCGCGGGGCGGCCACGGATGCATTGGACGCCTGGGCCAGTTGCCGGGCTTCGGCAGATCCGGGATCACGCGCGCCGAGCGACACCGAATGGCCCTTGCCCTTCAGACCGCGTGCAATGGCGCTGCCGACATTCCCTGTTCCGATGATTGCTATACGCACGGCGCTGCTCCGCTTGGCTGTGTCGGAGGCAAGTGGTAAAGCAGCGCTATGATGAACGAAAACGAATGTGCTTCATGTCAGATATCGACGAAATGAAACTCCGGCGCCTGGACCTGACACTCCTGCTGGTCTTTCTCAACCTGATGCGCGACCGCAAGGCAGTGCGCGTCGCAGACCGCATGGGCCTGACGCAATCGTCGATCAGCCATGCCCTGAATCGGCTTCGGGACACGTTTGGAGACCCGTTGTTCCTGAGAAAACCGCATGGCATGGAGCCGACGGCCGTTGCCCAGCGCCTGGAGCCTGTCATTCGCCGGGCCGTGGACGCCTTGAACAGCGCATTCGCGTCGCGTGACGATTTTGATCCGGCAAGCGCTTTCGGCATCGTCAGGATCGGCGCCTATGACAGCGAGATGGCAGTGCTGATCCCACAAATGATTGCATGCATTCAGGTAGAGGCGCCGGGACTGAAAGTCGCCGCGCGAGCCCTTGGTCGCCGAGACGCGCTCGACGCCCTTGAGACGGGCGAACTTGACCTTGCCATCGGCTTCTTCTGGGATCAGCCCTCAGCCTTCATGGCGATGCCGTTGCACGAGGAGGGATACCTGACCGTGGCGAAACGTGGTCACGCCCTTCTTGAGGACGGTCTTGATCTCAACCGATACCTGGCTGCCCGCCATCTTGTTGTCTCGCCGAACGGAGATCTGTCCGGAATCGTCGACCGGTCGCTGGAGATGCTCGGAAAGACGCGCAATGTCGTTTGCGCCGTCCCGCAATTCTTCCCTGCGCTGGCAACACTTGCCGCCAGCGAACTGGTGGCGACGCTTCCCGCGACGCTGGTCCGAAAATTTTCGGCTTCCTTTGACCTCGACTACCGCGAGCCTCCGCTCGAAATCCGCCGCTTCACCATCTCGCTCGTGCGTCACCGGCGAAACGAGAAGAACGCGAAGCTGGACTGGATCGGCGGCATTCTGAGGGACTTTGGGAGCGACCGCGATCGGAAAGCTCCGGACTGATCGTGCATGGCGACGATGGGGCAGTTGCTGACTGTTCGTCGGCTTAAAAACGCCTGCTGTCGGGAAATGGAAGGAATTGCCTGAACGACCGATAGGGGTCGCTTTCCTGCCGTCCAACCCCGCTCCGCCTACGCGCAATGCTGCCAACCGCACTCCCATTTTCCCTCCCCTTCCTGCCACCACGAGCCGGCAGGGGACTTGACGATCCTCAAGGCCGCCGGTGCTGCCGGCGTGGCAGGGAGTGGCAGGGACAATTCGACGCCACAGGAACGAGGGCGCCCATGTTCGGCTCCGACAAGCGCAAATTCATCGCCACGCTCGTCGCGCTGTTCGTGCTCGCCGTCGCCATCGCGCTGCTTAACGCCTGGAGCCGCGGGCTGCTGTGACCGGCGCCATCCCGGGGTCGGGCGCCGCCGGCAGCCCTCGCCCTCACCGCGCCGGCGCCAAGAGAGCCTGAGCGAAGTGATGGCGGCGAGGCGAAAAGGCTTTTTGTGAAGTGGGCGGAGCGGGTGGCGGGGTGAGGGGGTTACTGCGCGCCATCTCCAAGAAATTTAGGCTTGTTCCTATATTGTTCTCGGCGACTCCATCTGCTACTTTGCCCAAGGTGGGGCAGGCGGAGCGAACTTCCGCGGCAGAGCAGGGGGGTAGTATGGCAAGTGGGTCAGGGCCGGTCGTCGTCGACCTCTTTTGTGGCGCAGGTGGACTGAGCGAAGGCCTCAGGCAAGCCGGGTTCAGACCGGTCGTTGGGGTAGACTTCGACAAGCATGCTGCTGCGACCTACCGGCATAACCATCCTGGCGTCCCGGTTATTGAGGGAAACGTCGAGCATGTAACAGGTCAACAGTTGGTAGCACTAGCTGGAACTGATGATATCGACCTGATCGCGGGCGGTCCGAGCTGTCAAGGTTTCAGCACTCACGGAAAACGGATGCAGGACGACCCGAGGAACTTTTTATTCAAGCACTTCGTGCGGCTCGTCGACGAGGTTAAGCCCAAGATGTTTTTGATGGAGAACGTGAAGGGCATGCTGACCTATGGGAAGGGCGCCTTCCGCAAGCAGATTGAGACAGCATTCGAAGAGATTGGGTATCGGACCGACTTCGCGCAAGTCCTTGCGGCCGACTACGGTGTGCCTCAGCTGAGGCATCGAATCCTGTTCATCGGAACCCGCATCGACGGTCTTCAGTTAGCGTTCCCGAAACCGACTCACGGCGATCCGAATCGCGGCCTGAAGCCTTACGTCACTGTTCAGGATGCGATCGGCGATCTACCGGTGATAGGGTCCGATTACAGGAATGAGGCAAGGGAGTACGCAACGCCACCGAGGGGGACATACCAAGTCTACTGCCGGGCGGGCGCGCCGATGCGGGTTACAAGGCATGTCGGTAAGCCGCTTTCTAAGCAAGCTCAGGCGCTGGCTATTCACATCGAGCAGGGTAACGGCTTGCGGTCGGCACCCGTTGACGTTCTACCTGCGCGTTTCAAGAAAATGAGGACTATTTCGACGGGTGCGTTGAGAAGGGACTGCACCACACTCTACTACCGACTTGACCCGTCCCGACCGTCCTATACGATTACCTGCAACTACAAGAACGTGGCGTCAGGCCCTTTCCTGCATCCGTGGGAAGACCGTGCCATTTCCCATCGAGAGGCGGCACGGTTCATGAGCTTCCCGGATCACTACCAGTTCATGGGAGCCAGCTTCCCGCGGCAGATTGGGAATGCGGTTCCGCCGCTGCTGGCCCGCGCGATCGGCGAAGAGATTCGGCGTTCCTTGATTGGGGCGGGGGCCAACGAAGTTAGCCGCGTTGCCTGATGCCAAAGAGGGTCCGCGCCGAGAGGGTCAGCCTCGCCCTGAACAACATTGAGAGTTGGCGTAACGCGGCCAAGTCCCAGGGTGCAACGCATCTGCTTCCATTGCTGGCGTTGATCGAGCGCGGCGCGGCTGATCCACCCGGCAAAGCGACCCTGATGAACGAGACTCCGCATGAGTTCGAGTTCTGGGACAAGTATTTCAAGCTGAACGACCTGAACGAGGTGAAGCCGTACTTCAATCCGGTGACACTTCGCCGGGCCGAGGCGGGCTTTCCGCACAGCAACTCTGCGACGATCCGCAAGAACACCTTTGCCAACAAGTGGAACGCCGCCCAGCGCCAGGACGATGCGGAAGGCGAAGTCTGGACGCTTGCTGATGGCTATGCGGACATCTTTCGGGAGAAAGTCCTGAGCAAGGGGCAGAGCGTCCATCGCGCGCCGGTGGTGGATTTGGCCGCGCTGATGTTTCGCGGTGGAACCTTCGATGATGCCGCGGACGCTCGGGCACTGGAAGCGCTGTTTCGCCGTCAGTTTCCGATGAGAGACGCAGACTACGAGAAGCTCTTTGCCTTCGCCCCGGAGGAGCAGGCCTCTCTCTTCGCTGATGATTCAGAGGAACAGGATTACGAAGCTGCGATCAAGCAGACCCTTGTAGATGACCTGAGGACGGCCTCCGCAATACCGGCGGCCGCACCGCCGCCTGTTTCAATGGAGCTGGATGACCCAATATTGGTGCAGGTTCAGCAACTCCTGACGCTTGGAACCTCCGGGATCATTTTCACCGGCTCTCCTGGAACTGGAAAATCCTACTACGCCAAGCGCGTTGCGAAGCATCTTGTCCAAGACGTGGTGCGAGACATCTTCAAGGTCCAATTCCATCCATCGTACGGCTACGAAGACTTCGTTGAGGGATACCGGCCAGACCAAAGTTCGACATCTGGCTTCCAGATCGTTGACAAAACCTTCCTGGATGCTTGCGCACGTGCCCGTGAGCTCAAGCCAAGCAACGGACTGGTTGTGTTGATCGTAGATGAGATAAATCGCGGCGACCCTGCCAGGGTCTTCGGCGAACTGCTGACTTACATTGAGCGCACCTATCGGGAAGAAACATTCATCCTGCCGTTCTCTGGAAAATCTTGTGCGATCCCCGACAACCTCATCTTCCTAGGGACGATGAACCCCTACGACCGCAGTGTGGCGTTGATAGATGCCGCCTTCGTTCGCAGGTTCGATCACATTGAGGTCGCTCCCTCGCGGGAGGTCGCAGAAGAACTGCTGGAAGCGTCTGGTGGCTTTACACAGGCGCAGATCTCGGAAATTGGCGGTTGGTTCGAGTCCGTTCAGCGGATGGTGCCATTCGGAATCGGGCATTCCTTTTTCGCGGACGTGAAGAACCTGGAACACCTCAAGCTGGTCTGGCGCTATCGCATGAAGCCGACGGCCGAACACGCGATCGAACTGAATGACGGAGCAATCGGCAGCCTGACCGCCAGCTTCGACGCGCTGATTAGGCGCGTTGAGGGCCTAGTCGGCGATGGTTGAGGTCATCGAGTGCGAAGAGTTCGAGGAGCTTTCTGTCCGGGTCAGCGCCCTTCTTGATGCTGGTGAACTGAAGCTTGACGAGCGGATCACCTCCAAGGGCTACCTAGCCGCTGCGATGAAGGGCGGACAGATCACTCTCCGCGCCACAAAGTTCGTTGGAACAATACCGCTGACTGACAAGATAGCGGTAAAGATCAAGCCGCGCGCGAGTATCGCGAACCTGTCATTCATGTTGGTTCGATCCGGCGTAATTCCTACCGCCATCGCAGGCTTCACTCGCGGCTACATGCCCAGGTTCACTGCGGCCGAGAACGTAGAGAAGATATACGGGCGGTCCTTGGTTGACGGGGCCAAGCTCATAGCAAGGCGCGGGTACATGAAGGAATACCTTAGGCCGCCGAATCCGTCGCCCTGGCGGGGCCGATTGCTTGCGTCGGATACGGTACGGTCACATGCCGCAAAGGGGATCAGGTATCGACACGAGTTCGACCACAGCACGCTTTCGCCATCGACCATTGAGAACATCGCCCTGAAGGCGGCGCTGGCTCAGACTAGGGACTGGTTTCTCCAGAACGACCGGCGAAACCCGATGGTCGGCGAAGTGAACAGCCTTTTGCACGGCCTCTGGCCGGTTTCTGACTGGGAAGGAAAACGGAGCGAACTCGTCTCTCGACTGGCGAAGAGAATCCGAACTCTTTCGCCGCGATTAGCCCACTACAGAGACCCACTTTGGGCCTCGTTGCTCATCTTGCAGTGTACCATTCCCGAGGTCGGCTATGATGGATTCGTGCGGCTAGACTCGTTGATTGTTGACGTCTCGACCGTCTTCGAGGCCTACCTTCGGCGAGAACTGGCCCAGAGGCTTCTGCCTCTGGGCTATCAGGTTGAAGATGGCAACAGGTCGCCAGAGGCACTGTTCTCTGATGCCGGCCCCTACACTGTCCACCCGGACATGGTGATCCGCAAGGACGGAATTGTCGTCGGCCTTCTCGACGCCAAGTACAAGCCGGATCCGAAAGAGCAGGACCGCTACGAGGTCATGGCCTTTATGGACGCATTCGGCACCGACGTTGGAGGATTCGTCTGCCCGGCTACAGGCGCCGATACGTCGAGATATCTCGGAGTTACAAAATTGGGAAAGCAACTCTACTCGCTCAGATACGACCTCGCCACCACAGACTCGGCCGCAGAGGCCGACCGGTTTGCCCATAACGTGATCCAGATGGTGACGGGGCAGCGTGACTTCCGTTAGCTGCGCCTGAAAAGCAGTCGAGGTCACGGATGCTCGGCGCACCGGTGAAACACGGTTCGTAATCAGCGAGTTATGAGATGGAGGCGTTGTCGCAGCGCAAGCGAAAGTGCCAAGCCAAGAAAAGCTCCACCGTATTTGAGCGGCTCTCGTCGGGCAGCGGCATCAATTGGCCGCTATGGAAATTGAGCATGCTAGGGTTGAAACCCAGGCGTGGTCCGATGGAAATTGGAGGTTAAGCCCCCCATTTCCCCTTCGGCCCGCATTCTGCTAACCCGTCCGCCATTGCGACCCGGATGGATTCCCCATGCTTGCCGAACTCTTCACGCTCGAACACCTCACCACCTTCCTCATTCTCACCGCGCTGGAGACGGTGCTCGGCTTCGACAACCTCCTCTACATCTCGCTGGAGGCCAAGCGCGTCGACCCGGCGAAGGAAGCCTCGGTGCGGCGCACCGGCATCGTGCTCGCCATCGGCCTGCGCATCGTGCTCCTGTTCGTGGTGCTGCAGCTCATCGACCTGTTCCAGGAGCCGTTCCTGCATGTCGAGCAGGCCTGGTTCACCGGCGCGATCTCCGGCCATGCGCTGATCGTGCTCGGCGGCGGCGCTTTCCTCGTGCACACGGCGGTGAAGGAAATCTACCATCTGATCGGCACGCCCGATGTCGGCCACGGCGCGGACGGCCCGAAATACCGCACCGTCGGCGCCGCGCTGTTCTGGATCCTGGTCATGAACATCGTCTTCTCCTTCGACACGGTGCTTTCCGCCGTGGCGCTGACCAAGGAATTCTGGGTGATGGCGGCGGCCATCATCGTCTCCGGCATCCTGATGGTGTGGATGGCCGACGCCGTGGCCGCGTTCCTCAAGCGCAACCGCATGTACGAGGTGCTCGGCCTGTTCGTGCTGCTCCTCGTCGGCGTCATGCTGCTGACCGAGGGCGGCCACATCGCCCACCTGTCGTTCTTCGGCCACCCGGTCGAGGCGATGTCGAAATCGACCTTCTACTTCGTGCTTGCCGTGTTGATCGCGGTGGAGGTGACGCAGACGCGCTACCAGCGGCGCATCCTCGCCGAGCAGGAAAGCGGGGCACGCCATGGCTGAGCGCACCGGCGGCTGCCTGATCGTCGAGGCGCTGGAGGCCAACGGCGTCGAGCGCATCTATTCGGTGCCCGGCGAATCCTACCTCGCCGTGCTCGACGCGCTGCACGACAGCGCCATCACCAACATCGTCTGCCGCCAGGAAGGCGGCGCGGCGATGATGGCGGAGGCTTGGGGCAAGGTGACGGGCGAGCCGGGCATCTGCATGGTGACGCGCGGCCCGGGTGCCGCCAACGCCATGAGCGGGCTGCACGTAGCCCAGCAGGATTCGACGCCGATGATCATGTTCCTCGGGCTTCCCGGCGAGAAGCACGAGGACCGTGAGGCGTTCCAGGAGATCGAGACCAAGTCGCTGTTCTCGACGTTCGTGAAGTGGACGGCCGTGATCCGCTCGACGGCCCGCATTCCGGAGTACGTAAGCCACGCCTTCCACGTGGCGAAGAACGGGCGGCCGGGGCCGGTCGTGCTGGGCCTGCCGGAGGACATGCTGTCGTCGAAGGGCGAGGCCAACGACGCCAAGCCCGCGCGCATTGCGGAGCCGGCCCCGAGTGCCGCGGACGCGGCGGAGTTCAAGGCGCAGCTCGCGAAAGCCAAACGGCCACTCTTGATGATCGGTGGTCCCGGCTGGTCGAAGGAGATCGAGAAGAAGGTGATGGCGTTCGCCGAGCGCTTCGACATGCCGG
>WPCI01143099.1_pt1 | contig 14772 bp, 9 predicted proteins | sample 5399871 | NCBI WGS metagenome assembly WPCI01 (sample SAMN12869469, study PRJNA574797) | sludge metagenome | isolation source: wastewater treatment of pH7 | place: China:Beijing | collected 2019-05-20
AATTGTCGATAGGTAAGTCTTTGAGGTTATCTCCAACTTTTCCCCCGATCCGCACGGTACGTGCCACTTTCACGGCATACCGCGGTCCACCTATATTGTAGTTTTCTTTTCATCTAATAATGATAAGCTCTAAGCAAACAACGCTAGTTGTTCATGTTCCATATCCACTTCATTTTGTGATTACATACAGATTTCCTCATTTTTGACTAATTTCCGCAATTTATTAAGTTTGCCTAACTGTTCCTCGTTGAGTTTTAATTTATTGAGGAATTGGTTTATGGTTTCTATATTGGTCGCGTGTATTAGTGTATGGACACTTGGCTTGATGATGGTAAGATTTTTGTAGCTGTCATCCCTTGTTTCACTCCATAATCGCTTATGGTGACAGTGGATGTCCCAAGGCGAGAGTTTCTCACCTGTTACACTGCATCTTCCTTTTTGTGCAATATAAAGAGAAATTCGATTATCATTGTATTCTATGGTTGCCCGTTCATTTATAACTGGGTTTTCTCTTAACCATTTCAGTTCCGCTTCGGTTATTTCTGCCAAGTTTTTGTGTATAAGGGCTCGTCCTTCTGCGGTGTATCTGTTAATAGATTGCTTTTTCATCATCGGTTTTTTGTGTTGAATATAGGAGATTGGTAAAATAGGACATTTCATGAGAAATCTCATCGCTTTTGACTTTAGGTATGGTTTAATACCTCTGTCTTTCCCTTTATATTTCCCTATATTCGTGTATCCGTTTGTGTTGCTTTTTCCTCTAATTTTTGACTTTGGGAATCTGTTATACATCATGTGACCAAGACTATGGTTCATTTTACTGAAATCCAGGGAAGCATGCGTTGCTATTTTATAATAGTTGTGCTTACCAATGACCATGCTGTTGTATATACTGATTCTCTTAATTGTTTCATTAGAGTTTGGGGTTCTCTGTATCCTTTTCACTTGTTTTGCTAAATCTTGTTTTGTTTTTTCCAGTGCTTTTGGAGAGATGTGTGTTACTGCAATGTATCGTGTGTTACCGTTCTTCTTACCTTTCTTTACAGCCTTAAGAGTGAAACCTAAGAATTCACTCTGTTGCTTTTTCAGATTGGTTACTTTAGACTTTTCGGTTGAGATAGGCAGTTTTAGACGTTCTTCTAACCACATTTGAGTTGCTTCGAAAATTTTCTCCGCATTCCTACGTGTATTTGTAAAGATTTTAAAATCATCTGCGTATCTTACGATATACATTGGTTTCATCTTGGATGTTTTGGATAGACAATATGTTACAGTGTCATTACTCCAAATCCCATCTTTCAATCTCGGCTTTACCTTCTTGGCTTTGAAAGTTTCCCATTGATTACTAATCCACCAGTCAAATTCGTTAAGGTTAACATTGGCGAGTAGTGGACTAAGGATACCACCTTGCGGGGTACCTTTGGTCGGAAATATCGTTTTGCCGTTAGGCAGTTGCACTGGCGCTTTCAATATTTTCCGGATAATGACTAGTAGTTGTTTGTCACGAATACCCAGTGTCCATAGTTGGCGCATGAGTTTGACGTGACTTACTTCGTCAAAGAATCCCTGAATGTCTATATCCACCACATATGTAAGGTTTTGCTGATTTACCCGTTTTGTTGCGTCTGCTATAGCATTTTCAGCACTTCTGTTTGGGCGAAATCCATGACTTCGGTTACAGAAGTGTGCTTCACAGATAGGCTCCATTACTTGTAAGATGCATTGTTGGATAATCCTATCCCACATACTTGGTATTCCCAGAGGTCTGGTTTTCCCATTGGGTTTCGGTATTTCCTTGCGCCTTACTTTCTGCGGTTGGTAGTTTTGAAAGCGTCTTTTTACTTCGTTCAAGAAATAGCTTTGTTCCATTCTCTCAATATCCTTAATGTTTACATTGTCACAAGCTGCTGTTTTACTCCCTTTGTTTCCTTTAATATTACGAAACGCGAGGAGTATATTTTCATCTGATATAATGATAGGCATTAAATTTTTAAAAGAATTTTTCTTTGTTGCCTTCTGGTATAAGTTATCTAAGAAAGTTTGGATACCGTAGTATTCGTTGTGTCTTAGTTTCTTATTCTTTGGCGTGGACTTAGTTCTATCATTCATGGTCTATCACCTACTCTCATATTGATTTGGTGACCTTTTGAGTCTTACCAGAATCCATGCAAGATTAGATGAAATTTCAGTTCCTACAAATAGGCTTGTGGCTGTTCCTCCAATTCCATTACAGAATCTTCAACGGTCGTGCCACTACTCTCACCACTATTAAGAATACTTCCCTCGGTTACCCGTTTCGTATTCAACTATATCCGCCGATAGAGTCATAGACCCAACGTTAGTGGCTTTCGACGTTCCGTTCAGACTATCGTTGTTTTAAAGATCTTTCAATCTCCGATTTAGGTGCTTGCTTTACCCCGTGTCTAGCTCCGTTGCCTGTAACAACGTTAGGATTGGTCACTATGCGATGTTTCCAATCCATTAGACAAGTCTTATTTTCAGACTCCGAATCATTTCTGACCCGTAAACCTATCGAGGTGTACATTCGCAAGTTCGTCAGTGTTTACACATTCTCACCTTGTCGGTTGACAGCATACGGTACTTAGTTAGTTCCAGCCGGTTTATTATTCCTGCTGGCTTTCGGTTATCCATATAGACACTACGAACCGTAACCGCATGTTTTACCCTGCTTCCAACATCTCACTCTGCCGAGTGTATGCAGTTGGGAATCTCACTGGGAGAGTTTCGGGGCGTTACTCCTTCATTCCTCTCACTCGCCTGAACAGTTATCCTACTCTTTATTGTTTTCGATGTTTCTACAATTAAGAATAGTCCTCGTTGTCGCCTATGCTCCCGCATTACTTACTCGAGAACGTCTCGCACCGCATAATAGTTCCCTCCAAGTTCTTTTTTTAGAATAAAAAAAGGAAGATCCAAGTAAATACATCACTTAGTTCTTCCTTTTACCCTCTATAAACTACCTCGACTTTTTTAAAATGGTAGTTATAGAAATCTAAATTGTGTAATTCTTTTATTTTCAAGGGATGAATAGAATCCTTCCCCTTATTATGTGTAATTCTCTTTTATTTAGGAATGAATTTTGCGATTGTTAGATTGGAATACAATTTGATCAAAAATATGCTTTGAATATTGATTTGATAACAGAAAAAAACCATGTATTTTGAACGAAAATCACTCAAATTACATGGTTTTAATTTTTTTATCAATTTTAAAAAAGATTGATTATACTTGTCCTTGAGAATCAAACTCAATCATTTCTAATTTATGAGAACTAATGTAAGGACTTTTAAAATTATAGATTATCATTTTATTTTTTCTGTGCTCATTTTTCTTAATAAACAATTTTAAAAAATTAAAATCATGTGTGGAAATTATGAGTTGCTTTTCAATATTATTTAGAACGTCACACATAGTATATTGATTGATATCATCCATATTTTGAATCGGATCATCTATACCTACGAAATTTAATGAATGCACTTGTTGCTCTTGATTAATCGCTAAAAATATAGATATAGCTAATACATTTAATTGTCCAGAACTTAAAATATTTTTAGCATTACTTTTTCCAAAAGGTTTATCACATAATTCTTTATTATATGCAACCTTAACATTTAATTGCTCTTCACTCCCCTCAAAAAGCAACTCACAATTACTTGGAATCGGATCTAAATATCTAAAATATCTTTGTACAGTAGAATGACTTTGATTAAGAAAGTCTGAGATTCCCTCTCCAATAAAGCTTTGTTTTTGATGTTTATATTTTTCTAATATCCCCATATAAGAATCCAATTTACTTATCTTTAAATTTAAATCTTTTTCATCTTTTTTGATGCTAGTGATTTGTTTTAAAACAGAGGTATTAACTTCTTGTTTTACTAAGAGTTCTTTAACTAAATTTAATTCCTTTATCTCAAGATCAATTCTTTTTATGGATTCCGAGGCAAAATCTTTTATATCTATGAATTTTTGATTATATTGATTCTCATGTAAAAAATTTTTAATTTTAAGAACTGTTAAATTTACCCTTGCAATGACCTTTTCTGTTTTTTCAATCGATGAAATAATTCCTAAATATTTCCTATTCACTAAGTCTTTTCTTAATTTATTCTTATTAATGCTTTCCTTTAGTTCTTTAGCATCTTTCTGTTTATATGTAATTTTTGAAGTTTTTTCATATCCTGATATATCATTTGTTAATTTCTCCATCTTTAAAATTATTTCAACAGCTTCTTTTCTTTTATTTATCTCTTGTAATTGTTTAGATATCTGCTCTTCTAGAAGTGGTTGTTTTTCTAAAAATAGTACCTCATCAAATGAATCTGATGATTTATAATCATTTAACTCTTGCTCGAAATTTCTTATTCTAATTTCATTTTCTTCTTGCCTTGTTTTTAGTTTTCTAGCTTCTTCAGTTAGTTTTTGCTTTCTATTTTCAAGATATTTTGATAGACTTATTATTTTTTCATAATAACTACTTTCTTCATTAAGCTGGTTTAAATAATAATTTAAATTTTTAGCAACTTCATTGTTCAAACTATCAGTTTGTGAAGAACAAACAGGACAAGAATTCAAATCATATTGATTCGTATATACTTGAACATCTCTAATACCTGATATTAACTTAGCTAATACCTGATCTTTATTTTCCTCTATTATTAATTGTATTATCTTTAATACATCATTATTTTTTTGTAGGCGATTACTTATGCTTGTTAACTTTCTTCTTATAGAAACATTCAAATCTTTTGTATCCTCAATTATAGGGATATTTTTATTTTTAAACTTTACAGCGGCTAAATTATATTCGAGTTTCACATTCTCATTTCTTAGAAATTCCAGCTTTTCATTTAATTCATCAATATTACTTTCTTCAATATTTAACTCTTTCAATAATATCTGTAGATTACTTAGCTCATTTTTTAATCCATTAACTTTTTCTAAATTTTCCTCTAAACTGGATAAACTAGTTACTTTATTATTTAAACGTTCTAATAGATTTTCAGCTTTTTTTCTTTTATCTAAAAGACATTCTTTCTTCAATTCATTCTCATTAGAAAGATTCATTAATTCATTAAAACTAATATTTTTTTTCTCATCTTCTATTTCTTCATAAAATTCCATATATTTTCCTAAATGATTTTTTGAATCTAATCTCTTAGCTATTTCATTTTCCACACTAATTTTCACGTTATTTTCTAATAATCCAATGCCATAGGAACTCGCTAATTTATCTAATTCCTCTTTTTCAAAAGAATTCATTGTTTCTTTCTTATTTTCTATAGCTTTATTAAGTTCAATAATTCGATCAGAAAACTTATCTTTCTTTTTTTCTAAATTCTTCAATACTTTTTTAAAATTGTCAAATTCAATCAGCATTGATTTTAAGCCCATTATATTAGCCAAAGCTTTATAACGTTCTTTAGCGTCTTCACTCGTAATAAAATCTGTTATTTGATCTTGAGATAGAATATAGGCCTGCTTTAATAATTGACTAAAACTTCCCTTTTCATATGTAATAGTGCTTGCTGTGTGCATTTTTAGAAATGATTCTATTTGTTCTTGCCCAATATGAACATTGCCGTCATTTGATTTAATTCTTACTTGTAAGTTTCTAACATTCCCATTTGTTACATTAAAGTATCTAATTAAGGTGTTACCATCAAAAACTATAGTAACTGCTACTTCAAAGTTCACTTCAGTATTAATTCTCTTATTGGCAACATCGTATTTTAGTTCACTTTCCGAACCTTCAAACCTATTTATTTTTCCTGTTAAACACCATTCTATAGCATCAAAAAAAGAACTTTTACCAAATCCATTAGCACCGTATAGCAGTATTACCTCCTTAGATAAATCAAATTCGACCTCGCCCATATAATTTTTAAAATTCTTTATTATCAACCTTTCAATTTTCATAATTAATATCCATCCCTTGCATTAGATAATTTACTATTTCTTCAATTTGATTATCTTTTAATTTGATATTTTCACCATCATGTTGCTTTACAAGTGATAGAACTCTTTTTACTTCCTCAGTACATTCTGTTTCCTGTAAAGCGTCTGGTTTATTTATACCTTCATCTATAGTGTTATCTAAAAATGGAATCCGATTTAAATCATTTTCGTCTCTAACTACATATTTTCTTAGCACTATATTATTACGCTCTATCATGTAAAATTTTTCATAGTCCATTTCTTTATCTGCACAAATAATTAGATAACTGTTATAAATATTTTTACCTTGTTCCAATAATATTAGCCTTATTTGATTAGAGTAAAATTTGATATTTTCAAGCTCTAATTCTGTATGTATTTGTTTTAGAAACACACTGATTGTTTCATTTACATATAACGAAAATCCTTCTCTCTCAACTTCTTCATTTTCTAACGTTGTAAAGTTCTTTTGAATTAGTCTATTATGTACTCTATTAAAATTACTCACTCCATATCCTCCTCAACTAATTCTTCTAACATTTCTATTAAATACTTTTCTATATCTTCCTCGTCCAAAGCATCGTAAAAATCATCTTTCATAATATTTCCAGGTAACAGTTTAGCTGTAATAGGAACTTCATTCAACTTTTGATCATCTTCCAACTCTTCAACATGTATTGAATCCTTAACATATATATTCACGGGTTCAATATTATTAAACCTTCTATCATTATAATTTTGTATAATTACATTTAAATCTATTCCCATTAAATAAAGTTGTTCTTTTAAACTTGCATTTTTTATAATTACATTTAACTTTTCAATAGCTACTGGTTTCTTTTTAGGAGCTTCCAATCTTAAAAATGCATAAATTTCTTTCATGCCTTCAATTTTCTTTGTTACCAATGATTCATTTTCTGCAAACTTCATGTTTTGATTTTTAATTACTGTAAGCATTATTATTAGAGTAAATAGTTCTACTAAACTATTCTCTTTAATATTAGTGGTTAATTTTGAATATCTTTGCGTTTTAGTAGTACCATCAAATAAACGTTCAAAGAGATTTTTAATATCTCCATTTCCATTTGATACCCAAGATTCTAAGTAATCCCTATATTGATAAATTAGTCTATTAATGCTTTCTGAATTTCTAGATCCTTTTACATTAGTTAATATTTCATCAATAACTCTATTAATAAGAGTGATACTTTCATGTTGATTGACTATTATACTAGCTTGATACAAAGCCTTCTTTCTAAGATTTTCTAATAACTTTACTATCTTATCCTTTGTAATAACTAGACGTTCTATATTACTTTTATCCGTACATTCTTCGAATAGATAACCTATAATATAATACAAATCTGAAACTCCAATAGATACATTTTCTCCATATCCCTTAAAAATAATTCTATTAAGATTCATACATAAATGATCTTGAAATTTATCTATTTCTTGTAAGGATAATCCGGTATGCAAATAAAAGCGTTTTAGCAATTCCTCTATATTTTCTTCACATTCATTAACAAAGCTTAATTCCTGTCCTTTATCATTAAAAATTTGCTTCGATAACACTTTTAGCAAATGATCATCTACGGGAATCTCTTTATTAAATATTTTGTTATCTGTATAGAAATCAAAATTATAATTTGAAGTTCTAAGGAAATGATAACTTGAATATAGTTGGAATTCTGTTTCACATCCATCAGATTTTTTTGCTAAAGCTGCATTCAATAATAACTTATCTACCCATGAATTAGCTTGACGGAATTTTTGTTTATTAATTTCTTTATCAGACCTTCTGTATAAACCTGAAGCTGGTGACTCTGTAACATCCAACTTGATTTTTTGACTAGATTTGACCTGTATAAATCGGATTTTTTTATCTTTACCAACTACAATGTCATCATGGTACTCCATAATAACAAAATCCCATTTGTTTTCTAACATCTCTATAATGTATTCAATTGTAACTAAAAATTGATAATAAAATCCTGATAACGCTGTCAATCCACCCGTTTCACTAACTTCAGCGGTTATTAAATTCTGTACAATTTCCTCCCCTTTTTTATTCCGAAAATATTGATTGATAACTTTTTCTCTTTCCGGATCAATAGGATTAATATTATTTCTTTTAGCTATATATTCGTCAAAAATATTTTTTAGAGTATGTGCCATACTTTCTCCCTCTTAAAATTTAAATTTACTTTATTTAAATACTGCGATATACACCTCTTTTTATATACAGTAAAATGCAAACTTAACATCACTAATCTAAAATAAATATTTATTCATGGATTTATCATTGGCTAAAGGCCATTGATATTATTAACTTGGTTCTATGCTTAAAACCAATACTTTATTCTTATATAATTTTAACAGTTCTTGATCCCATCGCTTGAACTAACTATTAAACTCCTTAAAATTAATTAGTAATACTCTTTAAATAAAAATAGTTTCATTCTATGTTCGTTATGCAAAATATTTAATTTCCGCCAATTCCTGAACAGCAACCTTCCGTAGTCTATTTATCAATTTGAGAGATTCCTCCTCTTTTAGACTTCCCCCTTGTAAATAATCATATCCAACCGAAGAAAACCACGCAACCTTATTTAATCTAAAATAGAGATTCTACATAAAGGTTACCACCCCTGTAAATTATTCAAATTCAAAAAACAAAAGAAACGTAGAAATTTTTCATCCCTACGTTTCTTTACACAAATTAATCTCTATAATGCTAAAGTTTCTTAAATAAATCCCATCTTATTTTATAATTCCAAAAAGAGTTACTTTTCTCTTTCATCTTGAATTTGCTCAAAACGTTTTTTTAGATAAACTAATTTTGTCCACCTATTTCTAGCAAAAACTATAATGTTAACTACGTACGGCAGTATAATTGAAATCAAAATAATTAAAACAATAAACCCCCAAATTTCTTTTGAAAAAGTAACAGTCGCTGTAAAAACACTAAATAAAATAGTGACGTACATAATAATTAAAGGTTGCAGTTTAGCAACATCATAAGATTCTTGAATCGCTTCAATACGAGCAATATATTGTTTTAGCAATTGTACATCTATTTCATATAATTCTTTTTCTTTTTCAATATAATCCTCCATACACTTGAAGTTTTCATAATGATAAGATCCCAGGATATAATCAGCCCACCTTTTGTTTGATTTCACTAAAAAAATATTTTTATTCATCACAATAAGACTCCTAGTAGTTTGTATTTATTTTTTATTCTAATATATAAATAAATTTATTTAAAGTGAACTAATTATAATCTAAAAAATATTTTATTCTAAACCAACCTACGTAACAATTGAACATAAAATGGGAATAATATAGTGTTGAGTATAAAATCAGTTATATTATTTCAGAAATGAATAAACAAGGCATCTAAAATACATACATATAACGAAAAATAGAATTTTAGCCAATCAATTTGATTATAACTTATATTACGATAAGATTTTTGCCAGAAGAAAAAAGGGTAAATGAACTAATTCATCTGTTACATAAAATTGAAAATCCTCTTAATTTAACTACAAAAAACAGATATATGGTCATTACCATTTCGTTTACTAAAAATATATAATTGCAGCTTCCTAATATAAAAATCCCTATCTTTATTTGAAAAGAAGAGATTTTTTGACATTTAAATAGGCTTAAAGCGAAAAAAACAACTTGATTTGTTGCTTTGAAATAAAGTTTGATCAAAAAAATCCTACAAACCAGCATCTTACAATATATAAAAAGAATTTAGTTTGAAAAAAGTTTAATCAAAATGGATTCTTTATCAGCAGATTTAAATTTCGTTTTTTTTAATTTGATTCTTTTGTAATGGTTTTGAATATCTGAGTAAGATTTCATTAGTTATTTGAAAACATAATATTAATATCTTATAATTTAATAAAATCTATTTAACATTATAGTTTATGGAGGATTCTGTATTGGAAATTGTTCACGAACCACCCAATAGTTGGCAAGATTTAGAATTAATAGTTACAAAAATATTAAATCAATGCGGATTTGATGCTGAGCGTGGCAAACAGATATCAACAGTAAGAGGTACTGTCGATATCGATGTGTTCGCAAAGGATAACAATAGCACACCTTCATCAGAATACCTAATCGAATGTAAATATTGGAAAACTAATATACCTCAAACGGTTATTCATTCCTTAAGAACGACTGTTAACGACTATGGTGCACAGCACGGTCTAATCATTGCAAGAAATGGGTTTCAATCAGGAGCACATGAGGCAATTAAAAACACAAATATACGTTTGCTTTCTTGGAATGAATTTTTATCATCATTTGAAAATCGTTGGTTACAAAACAGAATAAGAAATATACATCAAACAGCAAAACCATTGCATATTTACACTGATCCTTTAGATGTTTCTGCCTATCTGGGCAATCTCACAAAAAGTGAAATATCACAGTACCAAAAGTTATGCAAAGATTATTTGGGGTATAGTATTTATTCTTATAAGATTTCTGAGGAAATCGTAAGAATGTCATGGCCACATAAAGAACAACTAGACAACATTATCCAAACAGCCCAGAAGCATTTTAGTGACTATTCTTTTAATAGTTACACTGATTTTTTTGAACATATTGAACAAAAATGTTTGGAAGGAATTCAGTTGTTTGAGGAGCTTTTCAAGAATACTGATGTAAAAATCCACGTTCAAAAATATAGTTAATCTGGCTCTAGAATATAAAAAAATGGCGCTATTCCTTGCAGTAGGAAAGCGCCATTTTTCGGAAAGATCTTTACTAAACTAAAGTCCACTTATATATTGTATTCCAAACAAACTTACACACCCCCGTATGTAAGTTAGGATTAATATCACATTTAACAGAATTTACAAACCCATGTCCAAATACCTTTTAAATTTTTCATAAGAGAATTCATGCTTAATTCAACATTTTTTTATTAAATTATATATTAATTACTTTTCTTATTCATCTTATAACTATAAATTATAGACTTAATTTAGTAACATGTAATTTATTAAAATAGTACTTACATTTCTGTAAACACTACAGAAACATCTTTATCCACTCTATACAAAAAACTAAAAATTAATTTATAAGTAAATAATAGAATAGAGAAATATTATATAGTTATTTTCTTTCTACTGCGGTAATCCTTTTTTCCTGATAGAGACACTCTTGTAATTCTAAAACCTCTTGCTTCAATTCAAACACCGTCTCAGTCAACCCTGCATTTTGTTCCAAAATCTTCTGCTTTTCCTGTTGGAGAGTTTTTACTTTATCCCTGAGTTTTATGATGCGCTCCTCTTGAAGAGATCGAACGTTTCCCCTCTTCTCCTTGCTGTTTTTCGTATCCTTCATAAGGGATTTAACTTCCTCTATCATTGCTTTCAAATCAGGGCGGTTATACAGTGTTTTTCGGGAAATCCCCGCCTCTTTAGCAACTTTTTGAATAGAAATGCCACCACTCTTTTTGAGTCGCTCTAATGCCTCTATAACCTTTGTAGTGGTTCGCTGTCGATTCTTTTCAGCTGCCAAATCGATTGGATTAGAATTTGAAATACTACTCATTTTTATTCACCTCTACATCATCATATAAAATCTATTGGAAGTCTTTTCTACTTAACTTGCTTTTTAATTCTTGTATATAATTCTCAAGTTTTCCTTTTTGGTAGTGTAATTTCGTATTGTAAATGCTCTTATCATTCAGTTGAGATCCAATTTCCACATTTATTTTTTCTAATCGTCTTTCATAGATTGGCAAATAACTTGCTGATGCTAAGAAATTATTACATCCCAAACAAACTCCATCCTGCTCACAAGGTTCTCCACGCATTGGATGGTGTAGGCATATACCGTGGGGTAAAATCTCTATTTTCATTGCTCGACGCATTTTATCTACTTGATCAACAGTCAATCCCTTAAAAGGATTTTCACATCCCTCAATGGATTGTAGCGCTATACGATTGGTTGACGACACAGGGATTTCTCCTGATAAAATCCCTGTGATAATTTGTTGTTTTTGTTCTTTTGTATGATCATAGGTTTCTGTCATTAAAATAGACTTGTGATTCATCATTTCAGCTACATCATATACCTTCATCCCACTTTTAAAAGCGTACGTTGCAAAGATATGTCTAAAATAGTGGCTGGTTAATTGTAATAAATCTCCTGACTCATCACGCAAGTCATGTTTCTTTATAAACGGCATCAACCGATTCTTTGTCCAATTTGAGGAGCTGGCAAGGCAGACCGGACGACCTTTTTTTACTCTGTTCCTTGTCAAAAAAAGATTCGAAAACCCTGACTCTTTGCGAAGCATAGAAGTGTATTTCTCTAACTTTTCAATCGTTGTAACGATTAATTCATTTGCCGGCCTGGTTACTTCCACAGGTTCTTTCCCTGTCTTAGAAGTTGTATAGGTAATAAATACTTCATCATCTATCGGACTTAGGCAACCAGATTTTATACTTAGGGTTTCAGAAATCCGACAACCCACCTGACTCATAATAAGAATACTTGCTGCTGCAAGAATATCCGTATCATTCCCCAAGGCATCTAGTGATAATTTTATTAGTTTATCAATAATCTCACTTTCGGGTAGAACCTTATTTGTAGAACCCAATTTTGTACCTTCTTTAATCTTTTTGTTATCAGTAATTATTGTTTGATACAAACCATTGATGTAAGAAGTATCCTTTGGAACATTCCAACCTCTTGTCCCACCACGAATTAATAACTCCTTAACAACCTGTGCTGCAATTTTTTTAGAAACCGCACTTAAAGGTTTCTCATCTTCTTTTTTAGCATTTAGAATATATCTAAAGAAACCCCGGAGTGAGTGTTTGGTAAAATCCGCAAAAGACGTCATTTCTGGAGTGATTTTCAGATAATTTCTCAACATTTTAAAAGCGTATAGCTTCCGCTTTACTGAACTAAAAGCATTCATCTGCAATTCCGTTACTATATATAATTTGACAGTTTCTCGAATAATAGGAGAAGAAAACACTTCAAAATCCAACTGATATTGAGCGTCGTTCCAATGAGGAACATCTATGATTCCTTTGAAATCCCAAACATTATCAGAAAACATATTATTTCCACATCTAAAGTCATGTTGCAAATTAGAAGTATCATAATTAACCAGTTTACTCGCTAAAAACAAATCTGCTCTCGCCATTACGCTACACCTTTTTCAACTAGAATTTTTTAAGCCGGGAAATAATCTCTACAAGGGCTTGTTCTGTTTCAAACAATAGGTAATCAGTGCCAATCAAATGCTCTTGCATATACCGTTGTTTATCTTCTCTAATACGTTCCAAATGATTTGTATGAAAAGCTAAAAATTCGGGAGTCGTTATAAATTTAGGACAGAAGAGACAAGCATTGGTTTTTTTGCAATGATTAACCTTTTCTTTAACTGGTCTTGCACAAACACCGTCTGGTAGTTGGGCCATTAAGCGTTGTTCTTTATTAATACTTCCCCTTTGTTCATTAATAACATTATCCACTTTTTCCTCGATAACACCGATAAACCCTAGTTTTCTATATTCTCTTGACAACCTGTCATTTCGAACTTTTGCATATAACCTCGTGGAGTGCGTGGAAGTGTGCCCCAGATACTCCATAACTTCTGACATACTCATTCCATTATTCAAAAGATCTGTACCAATTGTATGTCGAAACTGATGGTATGTTAATTTAATTAAACTGCCATCAGGATTAACAATCTTATTGGTAGTAATAAAACTTGCTAGACGTTGTCTCGCAATAACCTGAGAAAGGTGCTGGAATCCTTTATTTCCTTTTTGTTCATTAATAAAAATTCTTTCTGTACCAATTTGTCCCCTTCCTTCTCTAGTAGCTTCTGAAACACGCTTTATCACATTAACTACTTCTTGGCTAACCGGTAAATATCTGTCTGTTAAAGTTTTATCACTCACAATCTCAAGAAGTTGCTTTCCCGCAAAATCTCGCGAGAGATGATTCTCTTGTAACCTTAAAGCTTCGTGAATCCTTACTCCCGTATGTTTAATCAAAGAGATGAGCCCCCAGGAACATATTTGATTAACTGACTTCATTTCCTGTTTTATTTTCATAAGTGTTACATCAATTTGTTTCATCACACGATCATCAATCACCATAGTTTTTAGCGTATCTTCCGTTTGAAGTGTTCGATTCTCTGTGCCGTCAAATATTTCGATTGAGGGAAATTTATCCCACCCCAACATTTGTCCGTGTCTTATTTGATGCTTTAATGCTGCCATTTTAACACTTCTTGTAGATGGCTTATCTACTTCTAATAATAAATAAGATATATATTGTTCAATCGTCATTGGCGTTATGTCAGAAAACGTATTCAAACAAATCTTACAGTCATCCACAAATTTAAAGAACATTTCAAGCCCATAATTGTATCGATGCAAAGTACCCACACTAAGTCTTGCAATCGTAAATGATTCTAAAGTAATTTTTTTAACTGTTTGATTAAACCAATCGTTCGGGAGAAAATCAAACCTAAAAACATAATCGGGCATATCTGCTCTTGCAGGAATTATCCATTTATCACTCTCAAAATCAATAAAAGGAATCACACTCATAATTAAAATGCACTACCCTTCTTACTATGTAAATAACGCTCATAAGCCATAGTAAGAGTCTCGACCGAAGGTTTTGCATATCTACTTGTTGTTAATAAACTTGAATGACCAAGACGTTCTTTAATGACATTTATATCAACCCCTAAATCTTGTAAGTTTGAAGCGTGCGTATGGCGCAAGGAATGCGGTGTAATACGTACATTTT
>WPCI01405310.1_pt1 | contig 14766 bp, 10 predicted proteins | sample 5399871 | NCBI WGS metagenome assembly WPCI01 (sample SAMN12869469, study PRJNA574797) | sludge metagenome | isolation source: wastewater treatment of pH7 | place: China:Beijing | collected 2019-05-20
CGCTCCTAAGAACACCATTCCTTGGGGTTCTACCTGTACTCTCACTGAGACGAACAGGGACGGTGCAGCTTCGACTGTGATCACGGGTGACAACGTCACCGACAATGAGAACGGCAGCGCCACCATCAAGGTCACCGGTACTGAGAAGGATCCGGCCGCGGTCGTTTCCTCGAAGGTGGACAACCACTACCCGGCAGGAGCGTTCACTGTTGCAAAGACCGTTGCGGGTGAGGGGGCCGAGACCTACGGAACCGGATCCTTCGACTTCAAGGCAACGTGTACCTATAAGGACAAGACGACACTCAGCGAGACGTTCTCGTTGAAGAACGGCGAGACTAAGTCCTTTGGCACGTTCCCCGAGGGAACCGTGTGTGAGGTTGAGGAAGCCACCACCGGTGGTGCAACCTCGACCGTCATGAGCCCGGCAGACGGGAAAGTCACCATCCAGGGGCCGAAGGCCTCAGATGGTGGGGAGACCTCGGCGGTTGGTTCGGTGACTGCGACGGCCACGAACACGTTCGATGTTGGTTCCTTGAAGATAACCAAGGAGCGCGTCGGAACCGGTGCGGAACAGTACGGCGTTGGTCCGTTCGAGGCGCAGGTCGCTTGCACCTACGACAAAGACGGAACCAAGACGGACGTTGCTCTGGCAAACGACGGAAAGGTCACCCTCTCTGAAGTGAACCAGTACACCGCAACCATCGGCGATCTGATCGTCGGCGCGGAGTGCACCGTGGTTGAGACCGATGAGGCCGGCGCTCACAGTGTGGCCCTAACTCCTGAGGACGGAAAGGTCACGATCGAGGAGTCTGAGCAGGTTGTGGACGTCACGATTACAAACACGTTCAACACGGGATCCCTCGAACTCGTCAAGAAGCTGGAAGGTGCCGGTGCCAAGGACAAGGCGAACGTGACGTTCGAAGCGCAGGTGGCATGCGAGTACCAGGTCGGCGATGAGACCCGGAACGTCGTGCTTCCGAACGCCGGAAAGTACCAACTGTCGAAGGCTAATGGTTACAAGGCAACTGTTTCGGGGATCTACGACGGGGCAACCTGCACCGTCAAGGAAACCAACACCGGCGGCGCTACTAAGGTGACCATGGATCCGAAGGACGGCAAAGTCACGGTTGGATCTGAAAAGCCGGTGACTGTGACGATCACGAACCACTTCAGTGAACTGCCTGATACGGGTGCTCGGGTCGCGAGTGCGGGGCTCGCCGCAATAGCCCTGCTGGGGCTGGGTGGTGGAGTGATGCTCATCTCCCGCAGAAACCGTAACTCGACTAGCGGACGACACAGCGCGTAGCGATGTGGGCGCCTAGGCCACAGGGCCTAGGTACGATAACTGAATAGCAACAGAGGGCGGTCGGCTGAGGAAAGCCGTGACCGTCCTCTGTTGCGTTAATCAGTAAGTCATTTTCCCTAGATAGTGACGCGGCCAGAGCATCCTGTTGACCGCGTTCTAGACCAGCGTCGTACTTGAGGGTAGTTCCTTGTTTGCTCCGAATGTAGGTCATTAGTCTCATGGAGGTCCTGGGTGTTTTGCGCGCCCGGGAGCGTCCCGAGGGGCTTCTTGATATTTGCGTTGAGAACCCTATATGGGCCGGGACACTCAGATCTTGGACATCAACACGGTGCCCGCCACTAGAGGAAGTGAGACCCCTTGTGCTGAAAGTACGTAGTGCCAGAAATGGCGAACAACGGTCGAAGGGAGGGTCTGCGAAGCGGCGCCTTGAGTCCCTGTTTGCTGGGCTGGCAACTGCCTCTCTGTTGGTAACAGGTCTGGCGGGGGTTGCTGCAGCCGACCCCGTTGACGAGACACCCCAGTCCGACCCTGCGGCAACCGAAACTACCGCGAACCAGGGAACTGGGGACGATTCGGTTGGTGCCTCGGACGGCGCGCAGAGTTCGGACCTGGATCTGAACAATGGTTCTGACGAGGGCATCGTTTCGCAAAGCGGGCCCAGTTCCAACGCCGCCCGTTCTATCTCTCCGCTTGCGGCAGGGGAGCGCAATGACAAGGTCGTGGTGCGGGACATTCTCCTCGACCGCGTCCCAGCCGGCTCGGGTCAGCTGGCTGTCGGCGACACCGCCCACATTTCAGCAGTATGGGACGCCACTGAGGCGGATCCCAAGCCGGGTGAATACTTCACTGTTACCCTTCCTGAAGAGTTCAGCTTCCTGCAGGACGCGAGCGGATTTCCGCTAAAGGGTGACGACGGCGACGGAAACGAACAAACTTGGGCCAACTGCACCCTGGCGACAGCCACCCGCACCGTCACCTGTACCTTCACCGATGTCGTCGCTGACTGGGATGAAATCTGGGGAACCATCCAGTTTGATATCAAGGCTTCGAAGGCGACCACCAATGAGACAGTCAATGTCGATGCGAACGGCACCATTGAGGTCGTTGAACTGCCCGGGGAAGGCGGCATCTCAAATCCGACACCGCTAAAGATTGTCAAGAGCGGCGCCATGATAAATAACAACATGGGCGTCGGCTGGACCATCAGGATCCCCGGTCAGATGCTTGTCAATGCGGATCAGAGCCCGGTCTACCTCTACGACACCCTTTCCGATAACCTCCAACTATGTGCCGATACGGGTCTAAAGGTCACCGCCTACAAGAATGGTTCGGCCGTAGGCTCGGCGCCGGTGCCGACTGCTGCTATCGACACGATCGACCTTCCTGCCGGTGCCGACTTCCGCATCGGGTTGACGGAGCCGGAGAGCGGCTGGGATGCCTCATACGAGTATCGCGTTTACTACGAGACCTGCACGACCAGCGGAACCATTGATCCGGTCGACACTGCCTACCGGAACGATGTTGAGATCGGTATCGACGGCGTCGATGGCACGGGTATCGGTGTAACTCAGACCTTCGACCCGGATGACCTTGTTAAGAGTGCCGCATTCACCCCTGGTGAGCGTCAGGAAAAGGCCAGCTGGACGGTTCGTGTTCCGCAGTCGGCTCTGGACGCTGACGGCTCATTCACGTTGACTGACACGCTAACGGGACCTCACGCTGTCTGTGGCGTCGATGGGGCCGAGACACTTGCTGGGATAACCGTTGCCAGAAGGCTTGGACCCAGCGGAACCGAAGCAAATGTCACCAGTAACTTCACTACATCTGGCTGGAGCGCGAACGCTGACGGGAAAGGGTTCAGTGTCAAGTTCACGCTGAACGATTCGACCGGTTGGGAAGCGAACAACAACTACGTGTTCCTCGTCCGCTACACCACCTGTGTTACTACGGGACATTTACCTGAGGCTGGCGACAAGCTTGAGAACAGCGTGGTTGTTGGCGATCTGAGTGACAGTACGTCACTGACGGTTAGTCGTAAAGCTGACAAGGGTGGCTCCATGAACACCGGAGCGGTGACGATTGACGGAATCGAGCACAACCCTCGTTCAACCATGAACTGGACCGTGACGGTCCCGGGCGAGAAGCTCGCGACACTGGACAAAGACCTGGTCCTTGAGGACATCTTTGACGGGCCGCACGGGGTTTGCCCAGCGGGGACCGACGGCAGCTCGATTGCTGACCGCATGAACCTCAAGGTCCTGGCGCGCGACCAGCTTTCGGGGAGCAACACCTCAAGCGGAAATTCCTTGGCTGACCGCCTGCTGGATTCCAGTGCTGCAATGAACACGGCCGGGGACGGAGTGATTATTACCGTTCCTGTGCCGGATCCGCCGCTCGCGGCTCCCGATGGGGGAACCACCCCCGGGTTTAGCAGGGACTACCAGTACATCGTCACCTACACAACCTGCACTGACTCAGGTGTTATGGACGAGCAGGGAACCGTTTACGGGAACAGTATTGAGGGCTACCAGGTTGATTACTCCGGGACCGTGACACAGTCGCAGTCCTCCGGTGGAACCGGTACAGGTGTTGCGAAGGGCAACTTCTCCGTTTCAAAACTCATCAAGGGCACGGCCGCGAGCGTTGTTCCCGACAACACCTCGTTCAAGGTGCATGTGAAGGAGATCGCTCCTGCGGGTCAGGAAGCGAAGGCGACCGAGTACGACCTGACGGTACCTTTGAATGGTGAGCCAGTAGCGGGTGTCAAAGCTCGTGGAAACGGCTGGAAAGTTGAACTCTCTGAGCCCACCTTCCCGAGTATCGCAAACGTAGTGTTCGGGACGCCCCAGTTCGCAGCTACTCCCTCGGATGCCGTGACTGTTAGCGAAGACGGAAAGACAGCGACAGTGGCGCTCACTGCCCGTGCGGTTATAGCTGTTCAGCTGACCAACGTCGCAGACTACGCGGTGGGTAGCGCTTCGGTGACGAAAGTGCTGAACGGCAACGCAAAGGGTGCGGTCGCGACCGACAAGACCTACCGGATCACCGCCAAGTTCGAGGTGCCTACGGGTGCCGCTGCAATCGCGGACAAGACGAACGAGATCGAGGCTGGGGAAACCTGGACGATTCCGAATCTTCCGGTTGGTACCAAGGTGACGTTCTCCGAAGTGAAGCCTGACGATACTAATGCACTGACGTGGAGTACCCCCTCGTTCACCCCGTCTGCAACGGCGACGGTAACTGGCGATGCGGAGAATCCCGTGGCGGTAACGCTGGCGAACTCAGTGAACTGGAAGCTGGGCGAGGTTTCGATAACTAAGGCTCTCTCAGGCGAGGCCGTTTCGGCAGTTCCTGAGGGCCAGACGTTCTCGGTGACTGCCTCGTTCATAGTTCCAACGGGTGCGGATCCGATCGATCCTCAGACAAAGGAGATCAAGGTTGGGGAAACCTGGACGATCCCGAATCTGCCGGTCGGTACCAAGGTGACGTTCGCTGAGGCGAAGTCTGCTAACACCGAGGTACTGGTGTGGGGCGAAGCGACGTATGATCCGTCGGCTACCGCAACTGTTACAGGAGTCGCCGACGAGCCAGTCAAGGTGACTTTGACGAATGCGGTTGCGTACGCGCGCGGCTCGGTCTCGATTGAGAAGGTTCTCGATGGTGGAGCGGCAGCTGCGGTTCCTGAGGATCAAGAGTTCACGGTGACGGCCTCGTTCGTGGTGCCGGAGGGTGCGGACCCGATTGCGGACCGCGAGCTCAGCTTGAAGGCTGGCGAACCAGTTGCACTTGATGGGCTACCGGTCGGAACAGTTGTCACCTTCTCGGAGACCCAGCCGGTCGACACTGACAAACTCGCCTGGGGCACCCCGGTGTTCAGCGAAGAGTCAGTGACAGTTCTGGGCGACGCCCAGGAGCCGGTCGAGGTGACGTTGACAAACAGCGTTGAAGCCAAGGTCGGAAGCCTGGAGGTTACCAAGGTTCTGGCTGGTGGAGCAAAGGGCAAGATCGCCAAGGATACCGAGTTCCCGGTCACAGCGACCTGGACCGATGTTGTTGGTGAGAAGCACAGCGTGGAACTGAAGCTCAAGGCTGGAACCTCGGCTGTGATCACCGACGTCCAACTGGGCACTGAGGTCACTCTGGTTGAGGGCAGCGCGCAGGTGCCCAGCGGAGTGAAGTGGACCGCAGCCAAGTGGACGACCAGTTCCGATGCTGCGAAGCTTAGCGCTGACGGCAAGACCGCCAAGGTCATCGTTAGCGGCGACACTGGAGCTTCGGCTGCATTGCAACTACAGAACACCTTCGACGAGACGCTACCCGACACCGGCCTGAACGGAGCATCTACTCCGATCGCGCTGGGACTTGGACTGCTTCTTGTTGTTGGTGGCGTGTTCCTGGCGTTGCGCGGACGTAAGGCCTAGCCGTACGGGCTACGGGCTGGGTGGGCATCGGGAAGTTCTTCGACTTCCGCCGAACTTGGTCTCGTAGCGGCGGCGCAGTCTGAGAGTGGGGTACTGCTCCTTTGGGAGCGGTGCCCCACTTTTCATGGGTTCGGGTTGTCTGGTTCTGGGTTGTCTAAGTCTGCTTGTTCCGCCTGGGTGTCCCGCCCGAGGTGTCTAGCCCGGGTTGTCTCTCGCGGGTTGCCTAGCTTCCTTGTTCCGCCTGGGTTTCCTCGTGTAGGTTACTTAGTCTGCTTGTTCCGCCTGGGTTTCCTCGTTCGGGCGGTCTAAGTCTGTTTGTTTCGCCCGGGTTTCCTCGTGCGGGTTACTTAGCCTGCTTGTCCCACCTGGGTTTCCGAGTCCAGATTGCTTCCCGCTGTGTGGGTCGCTCGTCTTTTTCTCTTACCTGATCCGGATCGGATGTTTGGTCTTGTGTGGCTCGCGCACCTCCTATGGGGTGCGAAAGCCGACTTGAGATATGTTGGGCACCCTCTACGGGGTGCCGGAACCTGCTTCAGCTGTGCCCGTAAGTCTTTGCCCCCCGGACCAGACGCACTCCGCACCCTATACGGGGTGCGCAGGCTGTCCTGCACGCGTCGCGCACCCTATACGGGGTGCAACAAGCCGCCCCATACGCATCGCGCACTTCACCTGGGGTGCTCAAGCTGGAACGCGCATGCCCCTTTGCTACTCACGGGCGTTTGGGCACCCCATACGAGGGGCGCGACCCGTCAACGAGGCGAGAGTCGAAGTACTTCGCCATTTCGTCGGTGGTCGCCTGTAGTCTCTTGGCATGGCAAAGCGTAAAGAGGATCAGGGCGGCGTGGTTGATTCTGACCTGATTGGGATGGCCGGGAAGGCACTGGCAAAGAGCGAGGACAGGGTTGACCGCGTCCTGAAGGCTATGGGCATTAAGGTTGGCGGGGGAAAGAAGGCTTTGCGTCGCCTGGACCGGGCCTTCCTGGTTGCGACTTCTGGAAGCGGCTTGGCGAAGGGGGTCGGATCGATCTCTCCGAAGGGCATGAAGGTGCCTGCAACGGCGCTGAACCGAGTCTCGACAGTGGGATTGCTGTCAGCGGCGGCGCTGTACATAACGGCTCATGCAAGGGTACGGGGAATCTCAGCGGACGACCCAAGGGTGCAACAGATGATGCGGCAGGCCCTCACGACCTCGGCGATGCTGCCGGCTGGTCAGGCGGCGTTGCAGGGAGTCTCCCGATATGTGGGGAGATCGGCGGGACTGCCGAATGATCCTCGTACATGGGTCGCGCTCGCGGCTGGGGCGACGGTTGGTGGATACTCGGGCAAGACTATCGGTGACCGCATTGTGGCGGCGGTGAACGAGGCGTTTGATAACGACCTGTACGAGTCCGAGGGGGTCGTGATCAGTGAAGAGCCCATTACCGAGCAGAAAGCCTATGAGCCTGGACGGGATTCGGCTGGCGGGTTCAGCGGGTACGGATTCGGGCACTAGGAACATGGCGGAGAAGGCAACGGGTCCATTGTGGGAGTCGAAAAGCGGATGGCAGCTGCACAGGTTGCCGTTCGGGGCTGCGGTGGTGTCGCTGGTGATCGCAGCACTGTTGATCGCACCGAGCGCCGCGAACTGGTCGGCGGCAAATACGCGGGCGCATGTGCTAGTTGGCTACGCGGAGGCTGTCGCGGATACAAGTGACGTGGAGCAAAAGATACTGCTCAACCAGGCACACATCTGCAACGCAGCAATGACATCGCGGGCGTATGTTCTCCCGAGTTTCGCGGTGCCGCAGGGGAGCGTTGACGGGCTGGAGGATCAGGCGTCCGACTCTGGCTCCGGAGATGAGGTTCCGGCGCAATGGACGGATGCGTCATCTGAGTGCGGGGAGGCATTTGCCGCGGAGTGGGCGCCAGGATGGCAGGGAGACGTCTCATACTCAACCCTCTATGACGCCGCCTTGAATTTGGGCGATGGAGTCTTGGCGCGGCTGACGATCCCCAGTATCGGGTTGGATGCTCCGGTGTATCACCGGGTTGACGGAGAAGGCGGGGTGGGGCATGTACCCTCGACCTCACTCCCGGTGGGGGGCGAGGGGACCAACCCTGTGCTGGTCGGCCGTGACGGGGGAATATTTACCGACCTGGGGCGTTTGCAGGTTGGTGACAGGCTGACACTGCAGGTCATGGGGGAGACGTTGGCGTACCAGGTCACCACTTCAGAAGTGGTGGAGGTGGATCAGACGGCTTCCATTGAGGCTGAGGCTGGCGAGGATCTAGTCACGTTGGTGACCGCGCCCGCAGCGGACATCCTGGCGCAGCACAGGTTGGTGACGGCGGAGCGGGTCGAGGCCACAGATGCCGAACTCGCTACGCTGGCTGGGCCGGTGCGTGGGGGAGGATTCCCATGGTGGCTGGTCACGGTGCTGGTCGTCCTCGGGCTCTTGGCCGTGGTGGTCTGGTGGTCGGGCCGCCCGTTGGAGGACGAAGAGGCACAAGATTCTGCGACCACCAACGGGTCAGACAGTGACTCAGGCGGCTTTGGGGATAGCGGTGCGGAGTTGGAGGATGACAGCGGGGTGCGGAGCGTCTCCTCGTTCGCGGGTGACCCGGCGTTCCAGGAGTATTTGGCGAACTATCAGATGGATCCGCGAACTGAGGCAGAGTTGTGGGATGACGAGGGGGAAGACTCCTCGTACCGAAACGTGCAGCAGAGGGAGTGACGGTTCGAAAGTGGCATCCGGCAGCGGCGGAGCTGTGGGGTGACGATGGGGAGGACTCCTCGTGCAGAAACGTGCAGCAGAGGGAGTGACTCTTCCGAAACGGTGTCAGTTGGCGGGGACAGCGGCGAGTCAGACTGGTTGGCGCTGGACCCTTGGGCGCGTCGCTGGCCGCGAAATGGCCGCCATCGCAACAGAGGTGCTCTCGCTGGATCCTTGGGTCCGGTGCTGGCCGACACGGATGTCGGCGGTCGTGGATAAAGTAGTTGTGGAGTTTTGGTTTGCATAGTGAAAGTAGCGGAGGACGAGGATGGCGCTGAAGATTCGGCAGTACAGGCCTGAGGATCGCGAGGCAGTGGGGCGAATCTGTGTCCTGACCGGGGACATTGGGAATGACGCTACCGGCCAGTTCGCAACGGATGAGCTTCTGCCTTACGTCTACGCATACCCGTATGTGGAGTACGCGCCGGATCTGGCTTTTGTGATTGAGGCTGAAGACGGGGAGGTCGTCGGCTACATAATCGGGGCTTCGGACGTGCTCCAGATGGCCGACTGGGCGGCCGGTGAGTGGGCCGAGGAGTATGACCGGGCGTTGCCCGTGGATGACTCCTGGACGGCGAAGGACGTGGAGCTGAAGACACGGGGGGCTGACCCCTCGTCCAGGGTGCACCAGTTTGCGGACGAATATCCGGCGGAACTCCATATCGATATGCTCCCAGCGGCACAGGGTGGTGGCATGGGACGGAAGCTGGTGACGACGCTTGCAAAGGCGCTAGCGGATCGTGGGGTTGACGGCCTGGCACTCGGTGTCGCGGCGGACAATGAGAGTGCGGTTGGTTTTTACAGGAAGCTGGGTTTCAAGGTTCTGCGGGTTGACGAGTGGGATGGGAAGGTCGGCGGCTACCTGATGGGCTTGGACATTCCGAAGTTCTTGGCTGAAGCGGACGCGAGGGCATAGCCGCATTTAGAACTTGTCGGCACTGGGCTGTTTGCTCGTTGGCTTCGGACCCTTGACGTAGCCCTCCCCGGTCTGTGTGATGGCTTAGTTGCCATGACCAGGCGTCCTTCGCCCGCGTGGTACTTGGTTCCGGCAGCTTCTTTGATAGTGAGCTGTCTGACGTGTACCGCAGGGTTTCGTGTCCGGGTGGCGTCACGGTCGATGACCTAGGCGGACTGGGGGTCTGTCACCTTGGGGTTTGTCAATGGTTGTGGCTTCGCGTGGCCGGTAACCGTTGCCCGCGTGGCACTTGGTTCTGGCAGCTTCCGCGGGAGTTTTCCTATTCGGGACGCTTTTCGACTGCGTGGGGTTCGTTGCTTTTGGGTCTGCGGGTTGGCGTGGTCGGCAGCCCCTCGCCCACGTTTTGTCCTAGCGCGCTTGTGGAGCGCGAACGGTGCCCACTCGGTGCAGGGTCGCCCAGAACCATATGGCGGAAAGGGAAGAGAAGCCATAGGCGAGCGTCTGGGCAGCGTAGAACATGTTCTCGTTAAAGACCGGATCGAGGTGGAACTGTAGGTCTGGGGCCTGGCCGACGGCGCGAGCCTGACTGAGCGCTTCGATGACGCCCCAATGGTTGAGGGTACCTACGACAAGGACGACACCCACGGCCAAGGCTCCTACTCCGAACAGGCCAAGGAACACCAGAATAAAGGGGCGGATACGGGCCGAATCGGAGGGTTCGCGCGCCATCTCATTCCTCGAGAGCAGCCAAAGTGCCGCGACCGCGCCGATGGCCAGGACAACCGCGTCGGCGCCGAGGGTGTCGGAAAAACGATGCCACCTCGCGGTAACCGTCGCAAAACCGATACCGATGGCCCAAAACATGGCGGGAATGACGATCCAACCTCGTAGGCGGAAGCTGAGGATGAGGAGCAGTGAGACGACAATCGCCATGGCAATGGTGGTGTGGCCGGAGGGGAAAGAGTTGTGTGCGTTGTTCTCGTAGATCGGGGCGAGGTCGGGCCTCGGCAGAACGACCTTCTTCAGGACTTCCGTGGTGACGGCCGCGACACCCAGGGTTCCCATTGCAGCGAATGCGACACGCCATGATCGGCGGACGATGCCGATGATTGCATAGATGACCATGAGCAGAACCAGCGAACCGATGGAGATGTAGTGCAGGTTGTGAAGGGCATCATCGACGTCAGCCGTGGAAACCTGCTGCGCCCCGAGCAGTGCGGAGTTCTCAAGGTATTGGCCGAGGTAAGTTCGGACCAACAGTAGATAGCTCGCAACTAAGACAGTGAGTGCCACGATAATCATGAAGATCCAGCGTGCGCCGATCTTGCCTCGCAGATTCTCCAAGGAACTCTCCTGCATCTATCTGACCCGCCTGAACCTATCTATCTGGTTCGTGTGAATCCAGTTCGTATTCTCTTACTGTTTCGCTCCGGCGTCTGGCCTCCACCCGGATCCCCATCCGGATGCGGAACAGTCCTGGTCGCGCCCTCGGCGTCTGCCATCCACCCGGAGGTAACGATACCGGAGAAGCCATTCGGTCATGGGAATCGAGTGCCGCGAGCGGGGTTTCTTAGTCATGGGTATCAAGGGATTCGGGGCAGGTTTCTTGGTGGTGGATCTCGATTGCTACCGGCAAGGTTTCTTGGTGGTGGGTATCAAGTGTTGCAGAGTGGCCACTTTTGGAAGGGGGGATTTGCCTTGCGCTACGGACTGGCCGGATTTCCTCCCTCTCACCCACGAAAACAGGGCTTGAAGTGGCCACTCGGTAGCGCATGTGGGACGTCGCTCGGGTTGATTGGCCGTTCGGTAGCGCAACCCGCCGGATGAAGCTTCAATAGTGGCGGTCTGGGGCCCTGAAGTAGTTCGGTATCGGAGCCCAAAGGGGACCTCCGAGTGGAAGAACACGCAAACCTAGAGATTCGAGTTCGCGGGAGAGCACCTCGGCCATCGCGGGAATGTTTGCAAGGTTGGTCGTGGTGAACCGAAGCGGACTCCAGCCTTCAACTTGCAGATCTCGCTGGCGTTGGATCCATTCCTCGGCGCTGCGGGAGTTCTGGATGAGTTTTCCTCGCCCATCAAACTCGATGTAGAAGCCTATGTTGGGGAAGCCGATGTCGAGGCGGTATTTTCGTCCTCGCACAACAACAGGATATTGAGATTCGAACTGTGCCTCGAGTCGGTGGTCGTGTCGGAGGAGGATGTGGAGAAGCCAGAGCAAGACACCCTCGGCAGGAACTTCGATGCCTGCGTCCGATTTCTGAATTATGGCAGCGGCCTTTCGGTAGTGACGCAACTGTGCAATCGGACCAAGTTGTTGAAGGAGCTCGTCTTTGATTTGTCGCTCGCGTTCACGAGAACGAACGGACTGGAAGGTATCAAAGTGAGAGAGCTCTGCGACAGCGAAAGATACACCTATGTAGGCGTTCAGCGGGTGTGAGAGGCGAGCCAGATCCAGTGCGGCTTCTTCGAGCGGAACTACGGGGGCGCCTCGTACCACCTCAAAGCGAGAGTCAAGGCGAATAGCGCGTAGTTTGCTGACGGAGACTTCGGGGATGTTGTGTCCGGCCGCGCGAACGTAGGGAGTGGTTAAAGTTCGACCGGACTTCTTCTGGTCCAGAGTGCGGTAGTGGATGTCGTACACATTCATCCAGGTTGGTAGGCCGCGTATGGCAAGAGCCGCGTCCATTGTGAGGAGTCGGCTGTCCGATTTGCCGCGAGGCTGGACGGCGGCAAGAGCTCGCGCAGTGTTGATCTGACGCCGCAGATGCCAGCGCGGGGCCTCGGTATCGAGAGCATCGGTTGGAATGTGGATTGAACGAAGAAGGGGTATCAGTTCGGCACGATCGCGTTTTCGTATTCGATTGGCGCTGGTCGAGATACGGAGGTCGCTCGTGTCGAAGCTGAACGAGAAATAGTCCGAGTGCATGCTTGAGTGAACCACTCATGGAAGTTGCGAGCCACAGGCGGCGTCGGCGGCTGTGAATAACTCGACTCGGGCGACCCTGTGGATCAATTGGTCCTGTCTCCACCTTCTGTTGTTGGAATCCGGTCGTTTCATTTGCGCGTTGAGTGTTGACTCGCGGTGGGTGGTGGAGTCGCTTCCCGCGGCGGAGAGCCACACGTCGGTACGCATGGAGTTGGCCGGTATTGGGTGGTGGAGTCGCTTCCTGCGGCGAGCGACCTTCGGAAGCGCGCGGCGGCCTGTAAGTGAGCGTATTGCTTGGGTGCACCGACGAGCGAGCTAGTCAGATAATCCTTGACCTGAGGGTCCTGAGGAAATGGCTAGCTTCAGCGTTCGCGGAGGTCTGTTGCCTGCCACAGACTGTGATGCGGTGCGCTCGGGGTGCCTAGGTTTCGGGCGAGGAAGACTGGGAAGGGCGCGGCCAAGAGTCATGGTGTAGCGCGCTCGGGGTGTTTGGGCCTCGGGCGAGGAGGACTGGGAAGGGCGCGGCCGAGAGTCATGGTGCGCGCGCTCGGTGCCTAGGTTTCGGGCGAGGAGGACCGGGGCGGGGCCGGGGTAGATCACGATTGAGGATAGATAGGGAGAGGTTGGGCGGCGACCTCCTCAAGTGCGCTACAAAATGGCCACTTTTAGTGGACCAGATTTCGCTTGCGCTACTGAGTGGCCGACTTCGGCCTCAAAAAACCCTTAGAACGAGGTTCTAGGTGGCCACTTTGTAGCTCACTCAAGTGAGCGATGCTGTTCGCATGGCCAATATGTAGCAGTCTCCAAAACTACTGTACTCAGAGAGTCGCAAGCGAACAAAGATGCTCCTGTTGCATGTGGGGTTGACTCTAATATCGGCTTCGACGGGCTGACACTTCGAAGAGGCTCCTGTTGCATGTGGGGGTCTGGTGGGCTGGACACGCTCTCGGGTGAGGCACAACGAGATCCCTGATACATGTGCAGGTTTCCGACCGAAGCGCAGTCAACGCAGAACTCACAGAAGAGGCTCCTGTTGCATGTGGGGGTTCCGTCGGCATCTGATTCGGCGCTCCGTTATCCGGCATTGGTCCTTCAAGCACAACGGCAGTTCATGGATCGCGGTTGCGAGAAGCCAGTGGGTAACGCTCGCAGATGCTTCGCCCAGGTGCCGGGGTTTGGGACTCGTTGGCGACTCTGGCGAGTACGTCCCTACCGGAGTAGTCCGGGGTAGTTCGGTGGCGAGTGCCGGTGGGATGTCTGGTGGTGTGGCCGGATCTCCATAGAAAATGTGCGAATGCCCAGAAGTCAGCGGGGTATTCCGCCTTTGATGCTTCGACCGGGTGCCGGGGTTTGGGGAATCTGATGGTCAGTCTGGCGGGTACTGTTCCAGCCGCCACACGCCGGTGTGCAGGTGCTTCCGGCGGAGTAGAGTCGAGGCAGACTTCGTGGTCAGGTGCTGGTCCATGGGGTCCAAAGCGGCGGGGTCTAGTGAAACTCGTCGCAGGAACCCCTCTGGACTTGGAGGAATGCAAAACCGCGTGCCAGACTATTCAAGCTGCCTCACGAAGGTGAGGCGATTTGGGTGCTTGAAAAACGTGCCGCTCCTGCTTCAAGGATCGCGACCCACTTGCTGCCCAAGTTCTTTTGACAAGACAACGGCCAGGCCGGAGCCAATCTGGCAGCCGCAGGAATGTGTGTCCCGGTTGGGACACGCCCGAATGCGGGGGCCGGTGACGAATCTGGTACGAGAAGAGGTAAGACGGCATGGCGGGACAAAAGATCCGCATCCGGCTCAAGTCGTATGACCACGAGGTCATCGACAGCTCGGCGCGCAAGATTGTCGACACTGTTCAGCGCGCTGGCGCAACTGTGGTTGGCCCCGTGCCGCTGCCGACCGAAAAGAACGTTTTCGTTGTTATTCGGTCCCCCCACAAGTACAAGGACAGCCGCGAGCAGTTCGAGATGCGCACGCACAAGCGGCTCATCGACATCATTGATCCCACGCCTAAGGCCGTCGATTCGCTCATGCGTCTTGACCTTCCTGCTGACGTGAACATCGAGATTAAGCTCTGAGGACATCTGCAATGACTACTATCGCCGCGCCACGCAAGGCGCTGCTGGGCCGCAAGCTCGGCATGACCCAAGTTTGGGATGACAACGGCCACGTTGTTCCCATCACGGTCGTCCAGGTCGGCACGAACGTCGTTACTCAGGTGCGCACCGAGGATAACGACGGCTATTCGGCCGTCCAGATCGGCTTCGAGGATATTGATCCTCGCCGCGTGACCAAGCCCCTGCTTGGCCACTTCGAGAAGGCAGGCGTTGCCCCCAAGCGTCACGTTGCGGAGTTCCGCACCTCTGACGCCGCTGACTACGCGCTTGGCCAGGAACTCGAGGCTTCGGTCTTCGAGGTTGGTCAGGTAGTGGACGTAACCGGCACCTCA
>WPCI01182725.1_pt1 | contig 14762 bp, 9 predicted proteins | sample 5399871 | NCBI WGS metagenome assembly WPCI01 (sample SAMN12869469, study PRJNA574797) | sludge metagenome | isolation source: wastewater treatment of pH7 | place: China:Beijing | collected 2019-05-20
CCAAAGGTCTTGGCCAGCTCGATGCCTTCGTTCAGCACCACGCGGTAGGGCACGTCAATGCGCTGGCTGAACTCCCAGGCGGCAAGGCGCAAAATGGCCAGCTCAACCGGGTCCAGATCGCTGACGCCGCGGTCAAGAAAACCGGCAAACAGCTCGTCCAGTTCGCTGACCTGGTGGGCAATGGCACGCAGGCCTTCACTGAAGTACTCGCCATCAACGCCAGAGAAGTCATTGTCCACCTGGAACTGCGCTTCAATCTCGTTCAGGTTCTGCCCGGCCAGCTGCCACTGGTAGACGGCCTGCATCAGCAGGGTCCGCGCCACGCGGCGCTTGGCAATCTTGCCCTTGGCGCGTGGTGGCGGGTTGTCACCGTAATCGTCGTTGTTAAGGCTCACTTGGCCTCCAGCTGCGCCAGCAGACTTACCATTTCCAGTGCGGACAGGGCAGCTTCGGCACCCTTGTTGCCAGCCTTGGTACCGGAACGCTCAATGGCCTGTTCGATGCTGTCCACGGTCAGTACGCCAAAGGCAACAGGTACGTCGTACTGCATGGACACCTGGGCCAGGCCCTTGGTGCACTCGCCGGCAACGTACTCGAAGTGTGGCGTGCCACCACGGATCACCGCACCCAGGGCGATGATGGCGTCGAACTCTTCACGCCGGGCCACGCGCTGGGCCACCAGTGGCAGCTCGAACGCACCCGGTGCACGGATCACGGCGATATCGCTTTCCTTGATGCCGTGACGTACCAGGGTATCGATGGCACCGGAAACCAGGCTTTCCACCACAAAACTGTTGAAACGGCCAACAACCAGAGCGAACTTGCCCTGCGGCGCAACGAAAGTACCTTCAAATGTTTGCATCTTTATATTTCCTGTTCTGTTAAAACGTTAAAGCTGAAATTTTGTGTTTGTAGCGTCAGGCACAAGATTCCGCAAGGTCGCCACGAGTACATCCCTGTAGGCTCCATGCCGCCATCTGACCGCCATGGATGGCGGAAATGCAGTTTTTGCAGGAGCAAAAAACTGCCTTGGCGGCAAAGCCTTGCTCCACCTTGTCCCTGTCGCTACTGAAATTCCGAGCAGTCTGAACGCTCTTTAAAAGCATTTGCACAATTCACCAGCAAACAATGGATGCCGGTTTTTTCGCACAATCTTTCAGACTACTTCCTTACCCTCAGCCGGCACGGTGTTTGTGTGTCCGGGTGTCTCCTGTGCAAGCAAAGCCTGTGCGGCCATGAATGGCCGCACGGAGCCTACATGGATGTATTCACGGCGTCTTTGCGGTACAGGAGACAACCGGACACTGCTACACCAAAGCCAAAAAAATCAATCCTGCGGTTGCAGGTATTCTACCACCTCGAGATCGAAGCCGGAGATGGCGTTGAAACGCATCGGCTTGCTCAGCAGGCGCATCTTGCGCACACCCAGATCCCGCAGGATCTGCGAGCCCGCGCCCACGGTGCTGTAGGTGCCGGCATTGGCATTGCCCTTGGCCTTCTCGCCAAGCTGGCGGTCCAGGTGTTCAAGCAGGCTGGAGCCGGTCATCTGGTTGGCCAGCAGCAGCACCACGCCGCTACCAGCTTTGGCCACTTCAGCCATGGCAGCCTGCAGGCTCCACAGGCCCGGGCGCTTGACCATGAACAGGTCACGCAACGGATCCATATTGTGTACCCGCACCAGCGTCGGCTCCTCCGGCGAGATCTCGCCCAGTGTCAGCGCCATGTGCACATCACCTTCGTTACGGTCCCGGTAGGTCACCAGCTTGAACTGGCCCAGCTCCGAGTCCAGCTCCTGCTCGGAAACACGCTCGATGGTGCGCTCGTGAATCATGCGGTAGTGGATCAGGTCGGCAATGGTGCCGATCTTCAGGCCATGCTCGGCAGCAAAGGCTTCCAGCTCGGGGCGTCGCGCCATGGTGCCGTCGTCGTTCATCACCTCACAGATCACGCCCGCAGGCTCGAAACCGGCCAGACGTGCCAGGTCGCAGGCGGCTTCGGTGTGGCCGGCACGGGCCAGCACGCCACCGGGCTGGGCACGCAGCGGAAAGATGTGACCGGGGCTGACAATGTCCTCGGCCACGGCATCCCTGGCGGCAGCGGCCTGCACGGTGCGGGCACGGTCGGCAGCCGAGATGCCGGTGGTGACACCCACCGCCGCCTCGATGGAAATGGTGAATTTGGTACCGAAGCCCGAGCCGTTGTGCTGCGCCATCAGCGGCAGGCCGAGGCGGTCACAGCGCTCGTCGGTCATCGGCATACAGATCAGGCCACGCGCATGCTTGGCCATGAAATTGATGTGTTCCGCGCCACAGGCCTCGGCGGCAATGATGATGTCGCCCTCGTTTTCACGGTCTTCGTCATCCATCAGGATGACCATCTTGCCCTGACGCATGTCCTCGATGATGTCTGCAATATTGTCTAAAGCCACAACTATGTACTCCTCTGGCAAGCCCCGGATACCGTCAGCATCAGGCGCTTGCAGTTCAATTCCTGTCAACGGAAGCCGTGTTCGGCCAGAAATGCCTCGGTAATGCCGGTTTCGGGCTCGGCGGCCTTGTCACCCAACAGCAGACGCTCCAGATAGCGGGCGATCAGATCGATTTCCAGATTCACCAGCGTGCCGGCCTGATAGCTGGCCATGATGGTTTCCTGCAAGGTATGCGGCACGATAGTTAACTCAAATTCGCTGCCATTGACGGCATTTACGGTCAAACTGGTGCCATCGACGGTGATCGAGCCTTTCATGGCGATATAACGTGCCAGCTCTTTTGGCGCACGGATTTTGAAAACCACCGCACGGGCGCTGTCGCTGCGGCTGAGCACTTCACCCACGCCATCAACATGACCGCTAACCAAATGCCCGCCCAGACGAGTGGTGGGCAACAGGGCTTTTTCCAGATTGACCGCGCTACCTTCACGCAGATTGACAAAGCCGGTACGCGCCAGGGTCTCGCGGCTGACATCGGCGCAAAAGCCGTCTCCGGGCAGCTCCACCGCCGTCAGGCAAATGCCGTTAACGGCAATGCTGTCACCCAGCTTTACATCGCTTAAATCGAGCTTGCCGGTGGCTACCTGCACCCGCACGTCACCGCCCTTGGGCGTGAGGCTGCGAATGCTGCCAACCGCTTCGATGATTCCTGTAAACATGGCGTCTCCATGCGCTCAAGGCGCAAAAAAGTTGCTAGTTCAGGGGTAAAACAGGAGGGAAGCGCACATAAAGCACGCAAAACGCGCAGCACGGGGCCGCACGAAGGTTCCGCCCTCTCGCATCCGGACTATCACCGTCGGCACCGGAATCACACCGGTTCTGCTGACCCTGCACACAGCCGCACAGGCGCTCGCGGGCTTGTCCTGCCTGTAGTTGACCTACAGCGACAGGCATCACCGCCGGTGGGGACTTGCACCCCGCCCTGAGAACGTTGTTTCTTCCATATAAGTGGAAAGGCGGCTTTATAACACAAAAGGCGAAAAAAAGCATTAGCAGGCAAACAGTCACCCAGGGCAATCGGGTGAATGATTAGGCCTTGAGCAGCTCTACCAGAAACTCATCATCCCAAGCGGCGGCCTTGCGACGGGCGCGGATCGAAAGCTTGGTGTCCGGTCGACGCAGCATATTCAACGCCATGTGCTTGAGGGTCGTAAAGTTGGCGGCACCATAATCCGAGCGCACCCGGCTCTCATCGTCACGAAACACCATATCCAGAGTCCAGTGCAGGCAGTTTTCCACACTCCAGTGATCACGAACGATAGCCCCAACCTGTTCAGCAGGCAGAGCCAGCGAGCTGATGTAAAAGCGGGTTTCCTGCTCTATTTTGTTAGGCAGCTCGCGTATGCTTTGCACCATGACCAGACTTTGCAGCCCAGGCCAGTTGTGGCGCTTTTGTAGCCATTGCACATCATGAATGACCGTTGTGGTGCGCGTTTCAATGCGCCCATGATCCCCGTCAACCTGTTGATTTTGTGATATATGAATGCCGACAAAGCCCCGTTCTTGTTCGGTTTTGGCAAAGTATTCAACGTCTTCACGCAGCGTGCCCTGGTTGCCCTTGAGGGCTAAAACATAGTCGGCTTTCTTATCCAGTATCGCCTGGGCAATATCGCGTTGGCAGCCCATGGCGTCGATGGTCACAATGGCACCTTCAAGAGCCAGCATGGCCAATAATTTGGGGATGGCCACGATCTCGTTTGATTTTTCGCTGACCTTGGTTTGCCCCAGCACCAGGCGTTGGCGGGCTGCAAAAGCAGACACCATATGCAGCGTGGCTTTTCCGTTCTTTTTCGAGCCTCTGGCTGTTTTGCCATCGACAGCAATGACTTCTTCCGGGATCTTGCTGAATTGAGCTACCCAAGATACAAAACAGCGCTGGAAACAGTCTGGGGCCAGGGTGGCGAACAGGTCGCCCAAATGGTCATGTGAGGGTGTTCCATGCGCAAAGGGTTTGAAACGACGCAGCAAGTCGATCTTTTTGCTACCAAATAGAGCAATATCGACAAAGGTTTCGGCCCCGGCCAGGCTGGCGAGCAGACATAGCAATAACACTTCCTCCAGCGGGTAAATGACTTTGCTTTGCTGGCGCGGGTCGGGTAGCGCGTCAAAATACTCAAGAAAAGAAGCGGATTCTGCAATCACTTCGTCTGTGCAAATGCCTGGCATGGGTGCGACTCCAAAAAAGAGAGCACAGAGATTGCATCAAGCAGGAAACAAACAAAAGACCGTACTGAACGAATTCACCCGATTGCCCTGAACAGTCACCCCCGCCATTCTACGGCCACTGCACAGGCCACCAAGGCAGCCTGAAAAATTGTTTTCAAACCTGAATACAAATCTGTGATCAACGTCACATGTAAGATATTGCAAAAATCACATGTGATAGTTTAAATTCATGTCATGGAACAAAAAACCTCAGCCTACTACCAGCGCCTTTATCGCCAGCGTCTGCGCGAACAGGGCTTGATTAAAAAAGAACTCTGGATTCTTCCCGAATACAGCACACAGCTTGCCGAACTGGAGCAACAGATGCGCCTGCCCGGACAGGATCACCCTACCCCGCGCCTCATGGAGGACAGCATGACCCGCACGACCACATGGACCACAGAAACACTGCTTGAAGCACTGAACGGTACGTCACTGGCCCGCGACGGGCGGGCAACCCTGGAGCTGATCGAAGGCACCGAGCCCAGCCTGCTGATTCGCATGCATGACTATGGCGAACTGCCCCTGTTTCTGGCAGTAGCGGGCGGCCAGATCATTGTTGAAGCCTACCTGTGGCCGGTCAGCATGGTGCAGGATCCGGTGCAGTTCAACGAACAGATTTTGCGAATGCAGAAACTGTTCCCGCTGTCCTCGGTCGGCATTGAAACCACCGCAGACCAGCAGGACGCCTACATCATGTTCGGCGCACTCAGCGCCGGCTCCATCCTTGACAGCGTCCTCTACGAAATCGACACCCTGGCTGACAACGTGGTGCGAATTACCGAAGCCTTTGAAAGCAGCCTCAACCAGCCAACCCCTTGAGCACACGCAGGAGAACATCATGAGTGTATGGAGCAAATTGCTGACCGCCCTGCGCGGCGGTGCCCACGAAGCCGGCGAAGCACTGGTTGACAGCCAGGCCCTGCGCATTCTGGACCAGGAAATCCGTGATGCCGACGACGATCTGCGCAAAAGCAGGGAGGCCCTGGCCGGCATCATGGCCAAAGAAAAACTGGCACAGGCCCGGCTGGCCGATACTCGCAGCCAGATTGCCAACAACGAAGGCTACGCCACCCGGGCACTGGATCAGGGCGACGAAACCCTGGCTCTGGAAGTCGCCGGCCGCATCGCCACACTGGAAGCACAGCTGGGCGAAGAACAACAGCTGGCCGACCAGCTGGGCAACAGCGCCAGCCAGCTGCGCGACGCCATCAACCAGGCCGAAAGCCATATCCGCCGCCTCAAGCAGCAGGCTGATACAGTCAAGGCCACCGAAAGTGTGCAGCGTGCACAAACCGCAGTTGCCGAGCGCTATCAGGGCACCGACTCACGCCTGCAAACCGCACTGGACTCACTGGAGCGCATCAAGCAGCAGCAGGCCGAGCGCAGCGCACGGCTGGAAGCGGCCAGCGAAATAGCCCGCGACAGCAACGGCGACAGCCTCAACCAGCGCTTGCGCCAGGCCGGCATCCTGACCGAAACCCAAAGCGCCGACTCGGTGCTGGCCCGCCTCAAGGCCCGCCAGAACAGCCAGCAAGCGGCCGACAACTGACCCAGCCATGGGCCGGCTTCCAGGCCGGTCCATGACACACTGCCGTGCCGGAGAGCCCATCATGGACGTGTTTCTCAGCATTATTTCCAGCTACCCCACCGCCCTGTTCACCGCCTGGCTGACCGTCAGCGTGGCCTACTGGCTGATTGCAATGACCGGCCTGGCCGGCGATACCGCCGATGGCGGCGACAGCCTCGGCGATGCCACCGGCCTGCTGTCACGCCTGGGGCTGGGCGGCGTACCACTGACCATCGTGCTCAGCCTGATGGCCCTGCTGGGCTGGCTATGTTGCTACTTTATGGTATTGCTGGCACTGCCACTGATGCCTGGCAGCTTCAGCACCCTGTTGCTGGGCAGCCTGATTGCAGTGGCCGCCTTTGTCGTTGGCACCTTCCTGACTGCCCTGGTGTTGCGCCCGGTGCGCCGCCTGCTGCACCGCGCCAGCGGCGGACACGCCCCCAAGGTGCTGGCCGGCCGCAGTGGCGTGGTACGTAGCAGCACGGCAACCGTCGCATACGGCCATGCCAGCATTGATGACGGCGGTGCCGGGCTGATTCTGCAAGTACGCACCAGCGGCGAAGAGCTGCCCCTTGGCAGCCGCATTGTCCTGATCGAACAACTGCCCGGCAGCGATGCCTGGCGCGTGGTCAGCGAACACGAATTTCGTGGCCTCTGACTGACACCCCATTACTGACCCCAAAAGGAAACATCACCATGAACATGGGTATCCTGGCCCCGCTGCTGACCGCAGGTTTTGTCCTGCTGCTGTTCATCATCGCCATCCTGTTGCTGTTCAAGGCGTTCTACATCAAGGTACCGCAAGGGACCGCGCTGATCATCAACGACCTGAGCAGCACGCCCAAGGTGCGCTTTACCGGCGGCCTGGTCTGGCCGGTCATCCACAAAAAAGAATTCATGAAAATCTCGCTGCTCACCCTCTACATTGACCGCCGCGGCAAAGAGGGACTGATCTGTCAGGACAACATGCGTGCCGACATCACCGTGGCGTTTTACCTGCGGGTCAACGAAACCGCCGCCGACGTGCTCAAGGTGGCCAAATCACTGGGCGCTGACCGCGCATCCGACAAGGATGCAGTCAACGAACTGTTCAATGCCAAGTTCTCCGAAGCACTAAAAACCGTGGGCAAGCAGACCGAGTTTGTCAAACTGTTTGAAAACCGCCAGCAGTTCCGTGACCGCATCATCGAAGTCATCGGCCAGGACCTGAACGGTTATGCGCTGGAAGACGTGGCCATCGACTACATCGAGCAGACGCCAAAAGAAGCACTCGACCCGGCCAACATTCTCGACGCCGAGGGTATCCGCAAGATTACCGAGCTGACCGCCGCACAAAACATCGTCACCAACGAAATTTCGCGCAACGAAGAGCTGGCCATCACCAAGAAAAACGTGGAAACCCGTGAAGCCATGCTGTCGCTGGAGCGCCAGAAGGCCGATGCCGAAGCCCGCCAGGCCCGTGAAATTGCCAGCATCCGCGCCCGCGAGGAAGCCGAAACCCTGAAAGTACAGGAAGAAGAGCGCCTAAAAGCCGAACAGGCCCGCATCACCACCCAGGAGCTGGTGGAAGTGCGCGAGGAAAATCGACAGCGCGAAGTCGAAGTGGCCCAGCAAAACCGCCAGCGGGCAGTCGCCATCGAAATCGAGAAAGTGTCCCGTGCCCGCGAGCTGGAAATTGTCGCCCGCGAACGTGAAGTCGAGCTGCAGCGCATCGAAAAGGAAAAAGCGCTGGAAACCGAAAAAGCCACTATTGCCAACGTCATCCGCGAGCGGGTAATGGTAGAAAAAACCGTCGCCCAGGAAGAAGAGCGCATCAAGGAAGTGCGTGAAGTGTCCGCCGCCGACCGTGACCGCCAGGTGGTGGTACTGCAGGCCAAGGCCGAAGCCGAAGAGTCGCTGGTCAAGCAAATCAAGCAGGCCGAAGCTGACGAAGAGGCGTCCCGTCACGAGGCGGTCAAAATTACCGTACTGGCGCAGGCCGAACTGGATGCAGCCACCCAGCAGGCCGAAGCCAAGAAGCGCCTGGCTGAAGGCATCCAGGCCGAGCGCGCTGCGCCCGGTCTAGCCGACGCCAAAGTACGCGAAGTCAGCGCTGCCGCACTGGAAAAAGAAGGACTTGCGCAAGCCCGTGTCGAGCAGGAACAGGGCCTGGCACAAGCCAGGGTGCTGGAAGAAAAGCTGCTGGCCCAGGCCCGTGGCGAACAGCAGGTGGGCAGCACCCAGGCCAAAGTCACCCAGGATGTGGGTCAGGCCGAAGCCGGCGTCACCCGCGAAAAGCTGCTCGCCGAAGCCGAGGGGCTGGTCAAGAAGTTTGCCGCCCTCGACCAGCTCGGCGACACAGCCCGCGCCCACGAAGAGTTCCGCATGCAGCTGGAGAAAACCTTCGAGCAGGCCATGGCCAGCATTGCCGCCAGCAAGGCTATTGCCCACGACCAGGCGCAAACCATGGCGGCCGCACTGTCCAACGCCAATATTGATATCGTTGGCGGCGAAGGGGCCTTCTTCGACAAGTTTGCCGGCGGCCTGTCGATGGGCAAATTCCTCGACGGCCTGACCAGCAAAAGCCCGCTGGTGGGTGATGTACTGCAACGTCTGGGAGGCGGTGCCAAAGTGGCTGAAATGCTGGCCCAGGCCCAGCAGACCAACAGCGCCGCCATCGAACCGGCCGCTCTCCCGGCCGACGGCAACCCTTCCAGCCAGGCCTGACCTGCATCGAACGCCCGCCAGCACGGCGGGCGCTTCCTGTCCACCGCCCCTTTTGCGAGATAATGTCCATGGCCGATCCACGCCCCACCGACTCCAGCCATTCAGAGCCGTCCCTCACCTCCGTGGATGAAGGCGTGGCTCGTGGCGGTGCCTATGAAGTCCTGCAAAAGCGCCTGCACGGCCAGGGCCGGCAACTGCACGAGCTGGCACTCCGGCTCAACCAGCTGCGGCTGGAAGAGTTTGGCAGCAGCCGCTCCGAGCTGCTGGGACGCTTTCGCGTGCGTACCGAAAACAACTGCATTGGCCGCGATATCGTGCAGGTGGGCGGGCATCTGCTATTTGGCTACAACGTCTTTATCGGCCTGAAAACCACCACCCGGGTCGATGATGTATTCGCCCTGTACGCGCTGCAAGACGATGAAAACGGCTATGACGTCAAGCCGCTGCCGCTGGCCGGCAGCTTTCTTGACGACCCCGGTTTTGTACGCGACTTCACCGAGCTCTATGCCTACTACAAGGGCGCACGGCTGACCCACATGACCGTGCTCGACAACAAACTGCTGGCCGGCTTCCAGATTGGCGAGCGGGCCACCGACATGCGGGTATTCCGCTGGCAAGTTGCTGCCGATGCCAGCGCCATCCGCTACATCGACAACCGGGGCGAACGCGACCTGGCAGCGCCACCCGCGTTTGACTTTGAATGGACCGCCACCCGCCGCGAAGACGAAGTCCAGGGCCGCCACCCCCATATCAACATTCTCGACAGCCTGTTTGTTGAAGCCGTTGGCGGCGACCTGACCATCAAGGTGGAAAACAACACCGAAGACGGCCTTGGCATCTGGCGCGAGCCGGTCAGCGATACCAGCCAGGCACTGGGCGATGCCCGCATCGAATACGCCAGGGTCGGCAGCCTGATTCTGCTGAAAATCCTGCCGTACCGCGAGGAACAGTGGCGCTATCTGGTGTTCAACACCCTGACTGGCAAGGTTATCCGCAACGACGCCATCGGCCTGGCCTGTCTGCAGCTGCCGGAAGACCACGGCATCATCTTTCCCGGCGGCTATGTACTGGAAAGCGGCGAAGTGCACGCCTTTGATCAGGACATGGCCGGCATGCGCTTTCGCCGCATGCGCCGCTCGCCCAACGGCGAAGACGTACTCTATGTATTCCGCGAGCCGGAAAGCGGCAATTTTGCGCTCTTTACCTACAACCTGATCGAACGGGCCCTGCAGCGCCCGGTGCTGGCCAGTGGCTACGCCCTGCTCGAAGACGGCCGCATGGCGGTATTCAACGACGACACCAGCGAGCCCACCCGCACCCATCCGATGCAAATCTGGCAAACGCCCTTTATCAGTGACGACTATGCCGCCAGCGCCCCGCAACGGGACACCCCGCTGGGGCGCATTGGCAACGCCGAGCTGGTACGCGGCATTTCCGAGCTGTTCAGCCTGACCCAGGACATCCACAGCAACGAAATTTCCAGCCAGCGTTACGAGCGGCTGATCGCTACCACCCGCCGGCTGACCGAGCATCACCACTGGATGGAAGCCAACGGCCCCGAGCCGGCTCTGGCACCGCTACTGGACACCATCATTGCCAGCGGCGAAGCGGTGCTGGACGAGTACGAAAAAGTCGCCAGCATCCAGGCCAATACTGCCCGCCAGCTGGCCGAGGCAACCGCCCGCCAGCAACAGATGCTGACCGATATCCGCCACGCCAGCTGGAACCTTGCACGGGACTTTGCCCAGGCACTGGCGCGCATCAGTCAGCAACGTGGCCGCCTGATCAGCCTGCGCGACCTGCGTTATCTGGATCAGCCCGCGCTGGAGCACCTGCAACAGCAACTCGAACAGGCCCAGCAGGAAGTGGCCGCCCGGACCGCCGATTTTCTGGCCGACGACGCTTCGCTGCTGCCCTACCACGACGCCCTGAAAGACCAGGGTGCCGCCATCGCCGCCGCCGAAAACACCCCGCAACTGGACGCGGTACTCGGCGAATTGCAGGACATGGCCAGCGAACTGGATACACTGTCCGAACTGATGGCTGCCCTGCGCATTGACGACCCTGCCCTGCGCACCCGCATTGTCGAAGGCATTTCCGAAATCTATGCCCAGCTCAACCAGAGCCGCGCCCGCGCCGACCAAAAACGCAAAACTCTGGGCAGCGCCGAGCAAAGCGCCCAGTTTGGTGCCCAGTTCACCCTGTTCGAGCAAGGCATGGCCAGCGCACTGGCCCTGGCCAGCGACCCGGAAAGCTGTGACGAACAGCTGGCCCACCAACAGGTGCTGCTGGAAGAACTGGAAAGCCAGTATGGCGAGCACGAACAGTTCCTGACCGATATTCTGGCCAAGCGCGAAGCCCTGCTGGAAGCCTTTGAAAGCCGCAAACAAACCCTGCTCGACGAACGCCAGCGCCGCGCCCAGACCCTGTACGATGCCGCCCTGCGCATTCTCGACGGTCTGCCCCGGCGCACCGAACGGCTGCAGGAACGTGACGCCCTCAACAGCTTTTTTGCCAGCGACGCGTTAATCCTCAAGCTGCACGATCTGGCCGACCGCCTGCGTGCCCTGCAGGACAGCGTCAAGGCCGACGACATCAGCGCCCGCCTGAAGGCGGTACAGGACCAGGCGCTGCGCCTGCAGTCCGACCGCAGCACCCTGTTCGAAGCAGGCGGCAGCATTATCCGGCTCGGCCGGCACCGTTTCTCGGTCAACACCCAGCCGCTGGACCTGACCCTGATGCCACGCGGTGACCACCTGTATACCCATCTGGTCGGCACCGACTACATGCAACCGGTCATCCACCCCGAGCTGGACGCCCTGCGCACCTTCTGGGACGCCACCTTCGCCTCCGAGTCCGACCGTTTCAGCCGGGCCGAATACCTGGCACTGCAGGTCATCAACAGCGCCGAACAGCCCGCTGCTGGCGACAACACGGCCATCAGTTCGCAACAGCTGGCCGAGCTCATGCACCAGCCGGACGAGCTGGTGCGTGCCGTCCGCAACTTTGCCGCCCCCCGCTACCGTGACGGCTATGAACGGGGCATTCACGACCATGACGCCGCCCTGATTCTGCAAGCGTTGCTGCCGCTGCGCGAAGTGGCCGGCGTACTGGCCCACGATGCCAGCGCCCGGGCGCTGGCCGTACTGTTCTGGAACCAGCAAGGCGACAACGATGACGCCGCACACTGGCCGGTACGTGCCACCAGCGCCCGCATGCTGCAGCGGGTCATGGGCAGCCGGCTCGCCGGCCAGGCACTGGTACGCGATATCGCCGCGGTGCTGGGCCGGTTTGCCGAACAGGCTCAGCTGACGCCCTTCACCTGTCACGCCGATACCCCGCTGGACACCCTCAGCCACGAAGCCGCCCGCTACCTGGCCGACGAGCTGGCCTACGACACCCACAGTTTCCACTTCTCCAGTCACGCCGAACAGCTGACCCAGTTGCTGCAGGCCACCCTGGAAGCCGACGGCAGCTGGCACAGCCTGCACGCCTCGCTGGGCAACCCGACACTGGCGCTCAACCAGCGGCTGGAGCTGGCCCTGCACTGGCTCAATGCGCTGGCCAGCCAGCCGGAACAGCACGCCAACGCCCCCTATGCGCTGGAAGCCGCCGCCCTGTTGCTGCTGGACCCCACCCTGCCACGCCAAATCGTGCCGGTGCAGCTGCACACCCGCGTCACCGGCCTGCTCAGCCAGCACCCGCGCATCCAGGATGGCGAACTGCTGCTATCGGTTGACGGTTTTTCCAGCAATGCCCTGTGGCACCAGCGGCATTACCAGCCCGGCCTGCAGGCCTATCAGGCCTTGCGCCAGCGCATCACCAGCGAACAGCGCCAGCAGCTGCAGCTGGACAGTTTCAAGGCCAAGCCCATGACCAGTTTTGTCCGCAACCAGCTGATCGACCAGGTGTACCTGCCGCTGATTGGCGACAACCTGGCCAAACAGATGGGTACCGCCGGCAACAACAAGCGTAGCGACCTAATGGGCATGCTGATGATGATTTCGCCCCCCGGCTACGGCAAAACCACCCTGATGGAATATGTCGCCCACCGTCTGGGGCTGGTGTTCATGAAAATCGACGGCCCCTCGCTGGGGCACGAAGTACGCAGCATCGACCCCGCCCGCGCACCCGACAGCGCCGCCCGCCGCGAACTGGAAAAACTCAACCTGGCGCTGGAAATGGGCAACAACGTCATGCTCTATGTCGATGACATCCAGCACACCCACCCCGAATTTCTGCAAAAATTCATCTCGCTGGCCGACGGTACCCGCCGCATGGAAGGTATCTGGCAGGGCCAGTCCAAAACCTACGACCTGCGCGGCAAAAAATTCTGCCTGGTGATGTCCGGCAACCCCTATACCGAGTCCGGCGAAGTATTCAAAATTCCCGACATGCTGGCCAACCGTGCCGACATTTATAACCTCGGCGACGTGCTGGGCGGCCAGGAAGAAACCTTCAAGCTCAGCTACATTGAAAACAGCCTCACCAGCAACCCGGTACTGGCCCCGCTGGCCAACCGCGACCTCAACGACCTGCACCTGCTGGTCAGCAAGGCCCGTGGCCACGAAGTGTCCGGCAACGCCCTCAGCCACGACTACAGCGCCGCCGAACTGCGCGAAATCGAAGCCGTCCTGCAGCGCCTGCTGACCGTGCGCGAAGTGCTGTGGCGCATCAACCAGCAATACATCGCCAGCGCCGCCCAGGCCGACGCCTACCGCACCGAACCACCGTTCAAGCTGCAGGGCTCCTACCGCAACATGAACAAACTGGCGGAAAAGGTGACCGCCGTCATGAACGACCAGGAAATGCAGCAACTATTGGACGACCACTACCGTGGCGAAGCCCAGCTGCTGACGCTGGGTGCCGAAGAAAACCTGCTCAAGCTGGGCGAGCTGCGCAACACCCTGAACGACAGCCAGCAGGCACGCTGGACCGAAATCAAGCGCAACTTCCAGCGCAACCAGAGCATTGGCGGTGCCGACGGCGATATCGGCGGCAAGATCGTTGCCCAGCTGGTCGATCTGGTCACCGCCACCCGCGGCAGCCGGCCTGCCGAACAGGGCGTGCCTTGGCCCGACATCCTGGAACGCTCCGAACAGCTGATTAGCGACCAGCAACGCTCCGACCGCTTCCTGCGCTCCGCCCTGGTGGTCACCCTCAACCACATACGCCAGCAGGAACGCCGCGAGCGGCAAAAACAGGCCGACAAACCCGCCAGCAAGCCATAATTGTACCGCCCCTGTACCGAGCGGGCTTGCCCCGCGAGAATAAACACGCCTCGCCAGTCGCAGGGCAAGCCTGCTCATACAGCACAGCGCACCATCGCACCGCCCGCCCCCTGTACCGAACGGACTTGCCCCGCGAGAATCAACATGCCCCGCCAGTCGCAGGGCAAGCCTGCCCATACAGCGCAGCGCACCATCGCACCGCCCGCCCCCTGTACCGAACGGACTTGCCCCGCGAGAATAAACACGCCCCGCCAGTCGCAGGGCAAGCCTGCTCATACAGGAAGGGAGGGTCACTTCTTTGGCTTGCCGCCATTTAAATGTATACTCCGACCCTTTCTTCAAGCCCTTTTGTTATCGGGATTTTTGCCAAACCATGGATAAAACCTATCAGCCGCACGCCATCGAAGCCATCTGGTACCAGAACTGGGAAAGCAACCTCTATTTTGCTCCCCAGGGTTCCGGCGATCCTTACACCATCATGATCCCGCCGCCCAACGTCACCGGCAGCCTGCACATGGGGCACGGCTTCAACAACACCATCATGGATGCGCTGATCCGTTAC
>WPCI01340387.1_pt1 | contig 14751 bp, 13 predicted proteins | sample 5399871 | NCBI WGS metagenome assembly WPCI01 (sample SAMN12869469, study PRJNA574797) | sludge metagenome | isolation source: wastewater treatment of pH7 | place: China:Beijing | collected 2019-05-20
TGCAGCGATGGTCGCCAGATCAGTCTCCAGCCGGGCGCCTTCGAGCACTGGACGCCACATGGCGTGGTATTTCGTGTTGGACTCGCCAGATACTGTCAGTGTGGGGATGAATTGCTGTTGGGCCAGGATTGAAAGGACGAATCCGAAGGCCTTGTGCCAGTAGCGAAGATCGACGCCGCAGGTGAAGTGTTCGGGCCACTGTCTGTCATCCAGGGCGCCGAGCAGGTTCGTCGCCAGGGTCATGGGTAGCCGCACGGCAGGGATTTCCCACGGCGCCAGGAAAGGTGCGTCACGATCGATATCCCAATTGTGCGCTAAATCGTTGCTGGGCAGAGGCCCAGTGCGCGTCGTTGGCAGATGAAGAACAAGCACACGCTGGCCCATGTTATTGGCGCCAGGGGCAATGACATCCATCACGCTGCGCAGATCGCGCACAGCAAAGGGATGCGGGCGTGGGTGATTGGGCAGCGCCCCACGGCGGCGGATAGGGGCCGACGCTTCGCTCGTCTCTGCCCAAGCCCAGAAGTAGGGTTCTTGGTCTGCGCCAGCGGGGGGACGCCAGTGTAAATGCAGGACCAGATGCATGGTTGCGTTCAGGTAATGAGTAAGGAGATGCCTCTCGAAACCAGTGTAAGACCGGTCTTCGAGCCGTTGTCGTCCCGCTGGCGGCCCCTCAAGCACGCAGACCCAAGTGGGCTGCTGACAGTAGACCGGCCAGGATTGGTTGTGACCGCGTAAGCCGCTCCGTCAAGAACTGCTTCTGGCGCCCAGGTGCAGAACATCACCGCCGGCATCGTCATGCAAAATCCGGCTTTATCCGCAACTTACTTTGCTGTCATTCGACGACGTTATAACTGACGTTGCGTCACACGGTATGCAGTCACCACCCCTATTATGGTCTAAGTTCTGTATTTGTCCAAATTCTGTGAGACGAGGCACGAGACCGGCCGAACAAGCCGGCGGTCGCGTACTACCAGGCGACCGCCGGCCTGTTGTAATCGATTAGTTGCTTGCAGCCGTCAGTGAGTTGATCATAGAAGCGAGCAGCCCTGCAAACAGAATGGCGAGAAGGCTGACGATTAGGATCAACAGGATGTAGGGCAAGAGCACAGCCAGAATTGAACGCCCCTGGCTAAGACCATGACTGACCTGGACGGCCTTGTACTGGATTACCAGCCCCCAGATTCCAGCGGTCAGAGCCAGCAGGCCACCCAGGCAGGGAACGAAGCTGAGGATGTTGAGCAGCTGCGGGATCACGGAGAGAGACGATGCCGCCAGGTAGGAGACCAGACTCGCGCGACCTCCCAGCAGGCGGGCAAACAGCATGATCCAGATGGAAATCGCCAGCCATGAAGCCATCAGGCCGAAAGGCGACGATAACCATCCGCCGATCCAGGTGACGAGACTGCTGACGAATGAAGGCAGCGGCGCTGGAACGGCCACAAGGCGAAGGATATAGGGTCGCCAGGTTTCGATGCTGCTCCTGATGAGATCGAAGACTTCCTGGCTTTCAGGCGGCATCTGGCCCGACAGGCTCAGAACCTGGTCCAGACCTTGCTCGAACGAGGAGATTCCCCGCTCCACCTCTTCCTGGGGGCTGCGGAAAAGACCCGGGACGCCAATCAGGGCTTGGGCAGCGCCGATGATCAGACCAACGACGAGGACGAGGAACAAGGCTGAACGCAGGGATGGTTGGGCAGCCAGGCGTTGATACGGTTCGGGCTTGAGGACCACGGCGTCGCCAGCGTTTCGTAGCCAGGCCGAGACCGGGGATACAGTGGAATCAGCAGGAGGGAGGGAAGCGCTCATTGGACGATACCTCCGATGGCGGCGGCGGCGATGGGAATGATGAGCAAGCCCAGGGCAGCGAAGAGGAGCCAGAGAACGACGGTGGGAGCCAGTGTTGCCGTGAGGGCGCGCCCCCAACCGAGGTTGATATGAACGCGACGAACGGCGATGTAGCGCGCAAGCAGCGTGAGGATGCCGACGCCGGCGACGGTGAGACCAGGCACGAAGCCAAAGACGCCGAGCAAAGCCGGAGCGGTCGCCAGGGCGGCGGCGCCGAGGGTCTGCCGAGCCTGAGCCTGTCCGCCCAGAACGCGGGCGACGAGATGCGCCACCAGGCCGAACCACAACCAGCCGATGAGCAGGCTGATTGGGGTTAAGATGAGCGTTCCCAGGGCGGTGGCCGGTTTGGGGGCGACCCAATCCGAGATCTGCCAGCCGAAGTTGTACTGCTCTTCGAAAATGCGAAGCGCCTCAGGATTGTTGCGCATTGCGTCAAACCAAGGCATCGAGCGCAAAGCGTCGAGGATGATAGTTTTGATCTCGCGCAGATCGGGAGTGGTTGCCCAATCGAGCAGACTTCCTAACAACGCTGCCAGACCGAGGATGACGCCGACCAGCACGACCAGAAAGAAGCCATCAACGAAAGGGCGATCATCATCGCCTGCTTCGTCGTAAGCCGCCGACTCCAAGAGAAGGCCGCGCCATAGAAGTTGCAGGTCTTGGCGAAGTTTTTTACCCATAGCACACACTCATGAGTGGAAAGTGATTGGCAATTGGCCGTTGATTGTTGACTGTAGATTCTCTGTTTGCTATCTGAACAGCACCTACGCAAAACGAAATACGCATCAGCGATCGCTATCCTCCTTTTGCCCTGCTATGAGAGCCAGGGCAAGCGCCTCTTCATCTTCAGGCGTGGCGCAACGGCCATCGAGTCGGGCGGCGCGCACCGTCTGAAGTATGCGGCGATAGATGGGGCCAGGGCGCACACCAAGCGCCTTCAGGCGGTCACCGCTGAGATGAATGGTGACGGGTCGAATCCAACCGATATAGTCATCCAGTCTTTGCCTGAGCACTGGATCATCGGAAAAATGATGGGCGATAAGCAGGGCAGCGTCGCTGAACGGGGCCAGGATGCGGTCTATCTGAGAAGGGGACAGAACAGGGGCTGCCAGTTCAGGCTCCAGAGCAGCAAAACGGAGACCTTCTTCGACCAGGCTGCGGGTGCGTGCGTTGACACGCAGACGGTCGAGCAGGTATCGCTGAACCTCGGCCCCGCAGTGGCGCATCCACAGGCCAAAGTAGAGCTGGTCGACGTCAGCCGGCAGATCAGCCAAGCCAGACTTGGTCTGGCGCAAGGCCTGGAATTGGGCATCCAGGGCATGCGGCCAGCCCAACTGAGGGTGTACGTTGACGAGTACGCCGAGCTGATCCAGCCGTCGCAGCGCTCGTTCAGGCTGCTTTTCCTGGAAGATCAATTCGAATTCATGGCGAAGGCGTGAGCCGCTGACGCGCGCAAGCAGATCGACTGCCTCGGCGATAAGCTGCTCGGTGCGGTGATCGATGTGAAAGCCAAAACGCTGCTCGAACCGGGCGGCGCGCAAGATGCGGGTGGGATCCTCGATGAAGCTGAGCGAGTGAAGGACGCGGATGACACCATTCTCCAGGTCTTTCTGGCCGTGGTAGAAGTCCAGCATCTCGCCCCAGTGCGGCCCGTCCAGGCGCACGGCCAAGGTGTTGATGGTGAAGTCGCGGCGGTGCAGATCGAGCTTGATGTTGGAGGATTCGACGATCGGCAGGGCGGTGGCTTCCTGGTAAAATTCCGTGCGGGCGGCGGCAAAGTCGAGGCTGGCAGGTGTTCCATCCGCCAGCAGCGAGCCGGCGGCAAAGGCTGCGTCATCCCGAATCCATTTGGCGGTGCCAAAACGTTTGTGGCCTTTCACGCGGCCGCCAAATCGCTGCGCCAGCTTGCGCGCCAGATGGTCGGCTTCGCCTTCGACAACGAGGTCGAGATCGAGATTAGGGCGATGCAACAGCAGGTCACGCACGAAACCGCCGACGGCGTAGAGTGGATAGCCGAGTTCGGCCGCGGCCTCACCCACCTGGCGCAGAAGATCCAGCAAGCCAGAGGGCAGACTTTTTTGCATCCTCAGTGCGGCCGAGGGCGGCGTCAAGGCCGGCTCGCGTTCAGTCCATAGCTTCAGCAGGTCGGTGCGAGTGACGATGCCAACCATCTGGCCGCCTTCGTCCAGCACCGGCATCTGACCCCAGCCCGATTCCATCATGCGTTTCTGCAGCGTCTGCACCGAATCATCGATGCCGATGGTGAAGTTGCCTGGGCGCATACGGTAGTTCACCGGCACCTTGTAGAGATGGTGGTGAAGGGCGCGATCCAACTCACGGCGGGTCATCAGGCCTAGCAGTCTGCCGTCTTCGACCACTGGAAAGCCTTCATGCCCTAACCGTTTCATGCGTTCGTCCGCCTCGGCCACCGTGACATCGGGCGAAAGGGTGCTGACCCCCCACGACATGATCTGGCGTACGGTCATCGGCGGCCGGACATGCGCCTTCAACACCTCCAGCAGTCGGGCTTGTACATCGGTCAGGCTCTGGTGGCGGATCAGAGCGGCAGCGGCGCGGGCGTGGCCTCCGCCGCCAAAGTCCTCGGCGATATCGCTGACATCGATGAAGGTCGTCGTAGAGCGAGCGATCAATTGGATACGGTCGTGCAGGTCGACGATGAGAAAGAGACCGTCAGGATCGAAGATGTCGCGCAGCTTGTGGGCAAGGGTGCTGATCTCCTCGACCTGCTCGCCGGCATCGGCGGCGGCAACGACAATGGTGTGCCCGCCGATATCGAGCGTTTGGGCGCTGTCCTGCAACTGCTTCAACAGGCGCTGCTGGGGCGGGGTGAGGGGGTGGTGGAGGAAGGTGTTGACGACCTCCAGATTGGCGCCGTGCTCCAGCAGCCAGGCGGCGCAGCGCATATCGCGGGCGGTCGTGCTGATGTAAGACAGGCTGCCGGTGTCCTCGTAGATGCCCAGGAAGAGGAGCGTGGCCTCGATGGGGCTGAGACTGATGCCCCGGCTCATAATCTGCTCGACCAGCAGTGTGGTAGTGGCGCCCACCTCCTCACCCCAATAGTAGAATGTGGGCGAAAGCTCGCGCTCGCGGGGGTGATGGTCGATGACGCGGATGGGGGTGTCGTGCGTCATCCCACGCACTGCCTGAACCTGCTGTGTGTCAACCAGGATGGCCTGCTCGATGGGCCGGCGGGGCAATTCATCGGCGCGGCGGAAGGGCAAGCTGCTGCGATAGAGGGTGAGAAAATCGCGCAGGTTGCGGTTCAGGCTGTGCGGCAGCACGGCAATGGCTTCCGGGTTCAGCTTGCTGGCGGCCAACAAGCTGGCCAGGGCGTCGAAATCAGTGTTTTCGTGCGTGAGAATGACTTCCATAGGATTCCACCCTACTATGTTACCACATTCTTGCCGTTTGTGAAGAGGGGATGATGCCCGATCGCAGGCGAGGCGACTCGTGAGTTTGCATTCTGCTGGTGTAAACCCTATAATGACTTTGCATTGCCCCCGTGGCGGAATTGGCATACGCGGTAGGTTGAGGGCCTATGCCCTTAGGGCGTGTCCGTTCAAGTCGGACCGGGGGCACCAGCAATGGCGCCGGGAACCACTCCCGGCGCTTTTTTGTCTATTTGACACCTTTTCTGCCCTGTGCTATCCTCCACTACGCTTTTACGGTCCTGCTATGTCTACGGTCGTGCTCCCAACCGCCTTATTCCCTCAGGCCCACCCCGCGGTGGCGTGGAGCAATGTGCGCGTGGCAGAGGCCCGGCGCGAGTTTGCTTTTGCCTACTTCTATTTCTATTTTGGCTATTTTGGCAAGTCGCTCCTCGCTGGGCAGGGCACGAAGGCTTAACACCCCCGTTGAACACCATCCCCGAGCGTGGAGCGACACCGCCCACGCTCTTTTTGTTGCCTGAGAGCAGCCAAAGCCGGTGGGGATGACGGCAGAAAGCGTGGGCAATCGATGTACACATCGGCGCTCCCCTTCTCAAGAAAGGAGCATTGACCATGTTGCAAGCCGGTTTGTGGTATTCGCCTCCGGTCGCCGCCCCTGTATGGGCGATGACCCATCCACCTAAGGAGCAGCCCGTGATGGTTTGTCGCGGCGTGCGTGGCGCCATTACCGTGGAAACCAACTCGCGTGAGGTCATCCTGCGCGAGACTCGTCGCCTACTAGCGCTGATGATCCGTCTGAACAGTATCGAGGCGGAGGATGTCGCCAGCGCCATCTTCACCACGACGCGTGATGTCAATGCCGAGTACCCTGCGCTGGCTGCCCGACAGTTGGGTTGGCTGGATGCAGCCCTGCTCTGCGGGCATGAGATGGAAGTGCCCAATGGATTGCCGCTGTGCATACGCATCCTGGTGCATTGGAATACAGACAAGAAGCCGCCGGAGATTCAGCATGTCTATCTGGGCGAAGCCGTGCGCCTGCGCCCGGACAAGGCTGACCTGCCGCCGGTGGACGAAGACGAACTGGAAGGCTGGATCGACGATCACCTCAGGGCCTGGCAGCAGCGCAGTGGAGGCAGCCGATGAGCGCCGCCCAGGGCGCCGCGCCAGGCGCCACCCTGACCGTTGCCTTTCAGGGCGAGCATGGGGCATTCAGCGAAGAGGCCATCCGTCAACACTTCGGCGACGCCGTGGAAACGCTGCCTTGCCGTGCCTTCGAAGATATCTTCGCTGCGGTGGAGGAAGGTCAGGCCATCTACGGCGTGCTGCCGGTGGAGAATTCGGTGGCGGGGTCGATCAACAAGGCCTACGATCTCTTGCTGGATCACGATCTGAAAGTTTGGGGCGAAGTGTTGCTGCGAGTGCGGCACAACCTGCTGGCGGTGCCAAGCATCGATGGGGCGCCGGTGACGCTTGACCAGATCACGACCGTGCGTTCGCATCCGCAGGCTCTGGCCCAATGCGAGCGCTTCCTGAATCGTCACGGCTGGCAGGCAGTGACGTGGTACGACACCGCCGGCAGCGCCAAGGAATTGGCTGCGGCGCCGGCGCCGGGCGTAGCTGTGATTGCCAGTAGTCTAGCCGCCGAGATCTACGGCCTGCAAGTCCTGGCAGCCGGCATCGAAGACCTGGCGTTCAACTACACGCGCTTTTTCATCATCGGCAGCGGCGACCCGCCTCCAGCCGAACGAGCGAAGACATCACTGGTCTTTGCCACAGCGCACTCGCCGGGCGCGCTGGTGGCCTGTCTGAACGAATTTGCCTCGCGCGGTATCAATCTCACCAAGCTGGAGAGTCGTCCGCGGCGCAACCGGCCCTGGCATTACGTCTTCTACCTTGATTTCGAAGGTCACTGGCAAGACGAGCCCTGCCGCGCCGCCCTCGTTGGTTTGTTGGCCCGCGCAGCCTTCGTCAAGTTGCTTGGTTCCTATCCTGCTGCGCCTGTCCCGGATACAAATGGAACCGCCCAAAGCGCGCTGCTGCAGATCTGAAAGTCCACCCTGCACCCTCTCCGTTTCTTCTACTCCCCATTCTCTGCGTCTTTCCCGCCGCGTCTCTCTTCCCCAACGATAGGTCGTGAAATGGTTATTGTGATGAAACTCGACTCCACCGCCGCCGAAATCGGCGCGGTGATTGCGCGTGTGCAGGAATTTGGCGCCACCCCACACCCGATCTACGGCGTCGAGCGCACCGTCGTGGCTGTGGTGGGCGAGACGCGTTATGTTGATCGTGAAGCCTTCCTGATCATGCCGGGTGTCGAGCAGATTACCAGGATCAGCGCCCCTTATAAGTTGGCAAGCCGTGAGTCGCACCCTGACGACACGGTAATCCGGATCAACAGCGTTAGCATCGGCGGTCGCGAGTTGGTGGTCATGGCGGGACCGTGTTCGGTCGAGAGCCGGGAGCAGTTGCTAGAGACCGCGCATGCGGTGAAAGAGGCGGGCGCACAGATGCTGCGCGGCGGAGCGTTCAAACCGCGTACGTCGCCCTATTCGTTTCAGGGTCTGGGTCTCAAAGGGCTGGAAATCCTGGCTGAGGCGCGCGAGCGTTATGGCTTGCACATCGTCACTGAAGTGATGACGCCGGACGCCGTGCCCATGGTGGCCGAGTATGCCGACGTCTTGCAGATCGGTGCTCGCAATATCCAGAACTACGGCCTGTTGCATGCCGTTGGCAGGGTGCAGAGACCGGTCCTCCTCAAACGCGGGATGATGAGCAGCATGGAGGAGTTGCTGATGTCGGCTGAGTACATTCTTGCCGGCGGCAACTATCGCGTCATGTTGTGCGAACGCGGTATCCGCACCTTTGAGAAATATACTCGTAACACCTTCGATCTGAACGCCATTCCAGTACTCAAACAACTCAGCCATCTGCCAGTGATCGCTGACCCCAGCCACGGCACCGGACGTTGGGATATCGTGCCTGCCATGGCGTTGGCTGCTGTGGCTGCCGGCGCCGACGGTCTGATCATCGAGGTACATCCGAACCCGGCCGAGGCCATCTCCGACGGCGCCCAGTCGCTCAAACCTGAACGTTTCGCAGACCTCATGCGTCAGATCAGGCGCGTCGCTGAGGCTGTCGATCGCAATCTCAGCTAGACGAATGAGCCTCCAAACCACCTGACAGGATATTCAACGTGATCATCATCATGAGCCCGGCCGCGGCGACCGCGGAACTGGAACGAGTCATCGAGCGCGTGCGCAGTCTTGGCCTGGATGTGCACCTCTCTCAGGGCGAGGAGCGCACCATCATCGGCGTGCTGGGCAATACTGCCGGAATAGACCGCACCAGCTTTGAGGTCATGGCCGGCGTCGAAAGCACCGTTCGTATCACCAAGCCCTACAAGGTCGCCAGCCGCGACTTCAAACCAGCCAACTCGGTTATCGACGTGCGGGGCGTCAAGATCGGCGGACCGGAACTGATCATCATGGCGGGGCCTTGTTCGGTCGAATCGCGCAGCCAGATCTTGGAATCGGCTCAGGCTGTCAAGGAGGCAGGCGCCCACATCCTGCGCGGCGGCGCCTACAAACCCCGCTCCTCGCCGTATTCGTTTCAAGGTTTGGGCGAAGAAGGTCTGGAGTTGCTGGCCGAAGCGCGCGCTCTGACCGGCTTGCCTATCGTCACCGAAGTCCTCAGCCCGGATGAAGTGCCGCTGGTATGCCAATACGCCGACATCCTGCAGATCGGCGCCCGCAACATGCAGAACTACCGCCTTCTGCAGGCCGTTGGCAACGTACAAACGCCCGTCTTCCTCAAGCGTGGCCTCAGCAGCACGATCCAGGAATTGCTCATGTCGGCGGAGTACATCCTGGCCAATGGCAACTACAATGTCATGCTTTGTGAGCGCGGCATTCGCACCTTCGAGACCTATACGCGCAATACCTTCGACATCAACGCCATCCCGGTGCTCAAACAACTCAGCCATCTGCCTGTGATCGGCGATCCCAGCCACGGCACCGGCAAGTGGGACCTCATCGCCCCCATTGCGCGCGCTGCCCTGGCCGCGGGCGCGGATGGTCTGATGATCGAAGTACATCCCAACCCTGACCTTGCCTGGTCGGATGGCGCCCAATCGTTGAATCCAGCTCGTTTTGACGCCCTCATGTCCGAACTGCGCGCCCTTGCTTCTGTTCTTGGCCGTTCGTTGTGACCTCGGAGAATTCACCTCTCATCCTACGTGATGCGCATGTTGCCATCGTCGGGCTGGGGCTGATGGGCGCCTCGCTTGCTTACGATCTGCGGGGGCGCTGCCGCCGGGTGACAGGCGTTGTTCGCCGGGCCGAGGCCATCGGCCAGGCCCTGGCAGCCGGTTGCGTCGATGACGCCGTTCTCGACGGCTCTGATGTGCTTGCCGAAGCCGACATCATCGTCCTGGCCGCGCCTGTGCGCACCATCCTGCGCCAGATCGAGATGTTTGGCCCCTTGCTCAAACCCGACGCCATCCTGATCGATCTGGGCAGCACCAAAGCCGAGATCTGCCGCACCCTCAATGCCTTGCCGCCGCATGTCCAGGCCATCGGCGGGCATCCGATGTGCGGGAAGGAGACGGGTGGGTTGGCTGCGGCCGAATCAGGGCTGTACCGCGGCTGCACGTTCGTCCTGTGCCCGCTCTCCCGGACAACCAGTGAAGCCCAGGCCCTGATTGAAGAGATGGTGAGCGTCATCGGCGCCCACGGTCTCGTACTCGACCCTGCCCGTCACGACCTTCTGGTCGCCGCCATCAGCCATCTGCCCTATCTGGCAGCCTGCGCTCTGGTTGGGCATGTCCGCGCTGTCGCCCAAACCGACGCCACCGTGTGGGAGGTCGCCGCCAGCGGTTTTCGGGACAGCAGCCGGGTTGCCGCCTCGGACGTGGATATGCTTCTGGACATCCTCCTCACCAATCGCGAGGCGGTATTGGCAGCGGTGGATAGCTTTATGGGTCAGTTGGCTGGTCTGAGGGCGGCGCTTGCAAACGGGGATGAGGCCGGCCTGCGGGCAGAGATGGCAGCTATCGCCGACGTTCGGCGATCCTGGAAGAAACGGTGAAACGATTGAAGTCGTTACTACGGGGATAGTGCGAGTTGTTGGATGACTCCGGCTGTGCGGGCGGCGGCGTCTTCCCAGCGAAAGCGAGCGGCTTGAGCCTGAAGGATGGCGGGGTGAGGGGGGTGATGAAGCGCGTCCAGGATGGCGTGGGCCAGAGCGGAGTCGCTGGTCAGTGGAACCGGCGGCAGAGTGTCGCCGACGACTTCTGGCAGTGAGCTACTGTCGCTGACGAGAGCAGGCGCGCCGCAGGCCATTGCCTCCAGGGGCGGCAGGCCAAAGCCTTCGTAGCGTGAGGGAAACAGGAACAGGCTGGTGAGGGTGTAGAGCGCGGGTTTGTCGACATCGGGCACGAAGCCCAGCGTGCGAACAGCGTCTTCGAGTCCGTGTTCGGCGATGAGGGGGCGCGGATCCGTAAACCAGCGTGCGCCCGGATCCGGCAGTCTGCCCGCGATCAGCAGCGGCGGCAGGCCGGGTCGCAGCTGGCGGGCAAGGGCGTAGGAGCGGATCAACAGGGGGATGTTCTTGCGCGGGTCGAAGCCGCCCAGGTAGAGCAAGTAGGTTGGGGGCAAGCTGTAGACGGCGCGCACGCGAGCTAGTTCGGAGGGGTTTGTCACGCGCGCGTGCGGCGCGCCCAGACTTTCGTAGGTGACGGTCAGGCGCTGGCGGGGGATGCCCAGGCGTCCGGCGATATCGCTCCGGCCGCCATGCTGACGGTCAGCACAGCGCTGGCACGGCGTGCGCTTTGACTCACCAACCAGGTATAGGCGCGGGCCGTGGGCGATGTGGCATAGTCCTCCAACAGCAGCGGGATGAGATCATGAATGGTGACGACGGTCGGACAGGGCAGGAAGAAAGGCGATCCCCAGTAGGGGACGAAAGCGACGCTGGCCCGCATCTGGCGGCATCTGGCGGGGAAGCTGTACTGTTCCCACAGCAGCTTGACAAGGCGAGGGCCGCGGGCCAGACGGGGCGCGGGGGTGTAGGCAAGCGTGACGCCGGCCGGTACCGGATCAGGTTTTTCAGGCAGCAAGGCAAGCGCTGGCGCCAGCAAACTGATCCGCCAGCCGGGCAGCGTGGCGGGAAGATGGCGTAGCAGGCCGTGAAGATATTGGCCGGAACCGGTCGTGGTCTGGCCCCAAAACCAGCCATTGATGACGAGATGCGGAGGCATGGGGCAAGTTTACCAGATGGTGAGCCGGTTGCGATCTTGGACGGGCATCGGCTAAGATGGCGGGCATGATTTTCTGTACTGTCGGCACAACCGATTTCGACCCCCTGGTCAAGGCTGTGGATGAGCTCGCCCCTGAGTTGGGCGAGGAGGTGATGTTTCAAATCGGGCAGGGCGTCTATGAGCCGCAGAACGGCGCCTGGTTTCGGTTGCGCCCAACCATCGACGATCTCCTGGCCGAGGCGTCGCTGATCATCGGTCACGGCGGCTTCGGTACGGTGATCGAAGTGATTAGCCTGGGCAAGCCGTTCGTGAGCGTGCCGAACCCAGACCGCTACGACCATCATCAGGAGCAGATCTTGCGCCGCTTTGCCGCCGACAGCCACCTCGTCGCCTGTTTCGACCTGAATGATCTACCCGCAGCTATCGCCCAGGCCCGTACGGCGCCGCTGCACCCATACAGGCCACCTGAAACAACCCTGCATCTCGACATTCAGTCCTTTCTCGACAGTCTGAAGCGGCGTTCCGGGGCCTGAAATGGTATAATTGGGTTTCGCATTTCTGCCAGCCGCTATGCACGTGAAATGTGCAGTCGCGCCGCCTACCCCATCCCACGTTCCCCCACCTTATCTTGGACCATCTCCAACGCATCACCGACCGCATTCGTCGCGAATTTGAGGCCAAGAACGCCGCCCGTGACCAGGCCCTCAATCGCTCCCGCGAACTGATCCGCTTCTGCTCGCTCAGCATCCGCGCCACCCACCGCCACGAATTCAGTGAGGCCAGCGACTTGCTGGTTCAGGCCCGCGCCCTGGCCGAAGCCATGACCGCCGACCTGCTTCCCTATCCCGACCTGCTCCATGCCGGCTACACCGAGGATGCTCTGAAAGAACTGGCGGAGGCTCACATTGTCTACGCTCTTGTTCATCACGACCCGCCTCCTGAACCTGCTGACCTGAATGTCCCGGCAGCCGCCTATCTCAACGGTCTGGCTGAAGCTGCTGGCGAGCTGCGCCGCTTCATCCTCGATCTTGACCGCCAGGAGCGGCTGGATGAAGCCGAGGCGCTTTTCGCCTATATGGACGACATCTACACCGTGTTGGTGACGATGGATTTCCCCGACGCCATCACCGGCGGGCTGCGCCGCCAGACGGACATGGTGCGTGGCGTGGTCGAGCGCACCCGTGGCGACCTTACCGTTGCTCGCCGCCAGCGAAAGCTGGAGCAGGCGCTGCGCGACTTCGAACAAAACGTCGTGCGATAGCCCTCATCTATGTCTCCTCCCCCTCCCAACCGACTGTTGCGCGCAAGTGAGATCGGCCAGTGGGCTTATTGCCGGCGAGCGTGGTGGCTGGCGCAAGAGGGTCACCCGAATCGCAATACGGCGTATCTGGAAGCCGGCGAGCGTGCTCATGCGGTACATGGTCACAGCGTGGCAGCCTCGCATCGCAGCCGCAGTCTGGCCCTCGTCCTTCTTGCGCTTGGCGCGCTCCTGCTTGTAGCTGGTCTTGCTTTCAGCCTGTTATGACCACCGTCTTACCCGTTCCCTCCTTCAACGATCCAACTCCAGATCAACCGCAGACCCACTCCCACAAGGTTCTGTGGCTGGTCGCGGCCGCGTTCGGTCTTGCTCTGGCGGCCTGGTTGGGCGGTCTGGTTGTTGGCCCGCGCGGGGCGATTGGCGCCTTTGGCACCTCGACGCCCACCAAGACGCCAACGCCCGCCCAACATAGCGAAGCGCTCACTTCCGCCGCCCAGGGCGCGCCTTCGACGTCGCTCGGCCATGCCCCGCTTCCCACACTGACGCCCATCCCAACCGCTAACCCGACGCCAACGGCCGTTCCTACGGCTTACCCAACCCCGGCGAATGAGCCGCCGGCGGAATGGGTAGAGGCAGTCGCCAGATCGCATGGGCTGGATACGACGGGCAGCTACATTGTCGTCGACCAAAACAACCAGCAAATGCACGTGGTGGAAGGTGGCCGCCTGGTACGCATCCTGCCCATCACCACCGGCGACCCGCGTTATGGCTGGACGACGCCGGCATGGTTTGGCGTCATCGGCGACTACTGGGGCACGTTTCAGGGGCGCGGCGGCGTTTGGGCTGACGATGGCTGGTTTCTGTTCGCACGCCCCAGCGGCAGTTTTTTGATCCACGGCCTGCCCTATACGCAGACTTCCGCTGGCGACAAGGTCTACAAGGGCGCCGGTGAATTGGGCGCGCTGCCGGCCTCAAACGGCTGTATCCGGTTGGCCCCCGCCGACGCCGCCTGGTTCAGCGCCCGCGACCCGCAAGGCGTCCCCATCATCATCTTGCCCTACACCGGCCTTCACGGCGCGCAAGGGTGAGAGTGCATGCACCTGAATCTTCGCTATTCGAACGTATGGCGTTTTGCTTAGCCAATGTTTCTGGAACGCACAGGAGTAAGAGTTGAACAGGCAGTTCTATGGAGAATGAATCAGTTCGCTCGCCTGCACTGACAAAGCGCCATTACTTTGTGGACGAAGCGGGTGACGGCAACCTATTCGACAGAGTGGGACGGCTTCACTTCGGCGAAGAAGGTTGTTCGCGCTATTTTGTTCTTGGTGTTTTGGACGTTCCCAACCCAGATCGCATGACCCAAGAGTTGAACACTATCAGAACACAGCTACTCGCCGATCCGTACTTTCGAAAGGTTCCTTCCATGCAGCCTGAAGGGCGCAAGACTGCTCTGGCTTTTCACGCCAAAGATGATATTCCTGAAGTGCGGCGCGAGGTCTTTGCATATCTGAGCAAACAGGCGTTACGCTTTTTTGCTGCCGTTCGTGACAAGAGCGCCGTCGCTGATTACGCAGTTCAACGACGTGAGCGAGACGAAAACTACCGCTACCAATCGAACGAGTTGTATGACTATATGGTGCGCTCGCTGTTCAAAGATCTTCTACACAAGGATGACGCATATCTAGTCCACTTCTCAAGACGAGGCGCGCAGAATCGAACGGTGGCCTTACAAGCATCGCTGGAATTCGCGCGTGAGCAATTTGCTCGTCGATGGGGAATCCAAACCAGTGCTGCGCTTAGCGTTGTTGCTGAGACGCCATCGCAGAATGGCGGACTGCAAGCAGTAGACTACTTTCTGTGGTCGCTACAACGATTCTATGAACGACATGAAGATCGTTATCTCGAACTCCTGTGGCCACAATTCAGCTTGGTTCAGGATTTGGACGATAAGCACGAGCGACCTCATGGCCGCTACTACA
>WPCI01241834.1_pt1 | contig 14744 bp, 13 predicted proteins | sample 5399871 | NCBI WGS metagenome assembly WPCI01 (sample SAMN12869469, study PRJNA574797) | sludge metagenome | isolation source: wastewater treatment of pH7 | place: China:Beijing | collected 2019-05-20
GTGGTTGCCGGCGATTGTCATTACCTTTGGCGTCACATGCCAGACCGCTTGCCCGATCGGCTGGTCATCACGAACACAACCACAACCAGCGATCAGGAATTCTTCAAATCAGCCGGGATTAAATATCTCGTGACCACCACACCGATTATTGATGGACGGTCATTCGGCACTAACATGATTGAAGCTGCCATTATCGCTGCGCTTGGCAGAAAAGAACCCGTAGATTATGGCAACCCTGGCGATTATTTTGAACTTATGAAAGAGACGATTGAACAAATTCCCTTGAGCCCTGAGATTAAGGAGCTGTAAATGGATGCTCTCGTTCTCGCTGGTGGAGGTGTGAACCCTGCAGACCCCATCTACCAGATTAATAATAAACTTCCTAAATCCTTAACCCCGATCGCTGGCAAGCCAATGGTTCAATGGGTGTTGGACGCCCTCTCAGGGGCTGCTTCAATTAATCAAATCTTCGTGATTGGTTTGGATGAATCTTCGGGGTTAACCAGCACTAAACCCCTTACCTATCTCCCTGAAGCTGGTTCAATATTTGAGAACATTATTAACGGCGCTGCGTACTCCATCAAGGCAAATCCCGAAGATTCGCATTTGCTTACGGTCTCTTCTGACTTACCTACCCTCACCTCACCCATTATCGACTTCTGCATCCAAATGTATGGCGACCTGTCGCTGGATATTTATTACGCAGTCATAGAAAGGGAAACGATGGAAAAGCGTTTCCCTGGGTCAAAGCGCACATACATTAAAGTTAAAGACGCAGAGATATGCGGCGGGGATGCCAATTGCATTCGCAAAGAAGCTGCTCTTAACCCCGATGGCATTTGGACAGAAATAATTCGGCAGCGTAAAAACCCGCTCAAACAGGCTTCCATCATCGGCTGGGGCACGCTTTTCGGTCTATTGCTTGGCACATTGACACTGGATGAAGCCGTGCAGCGGGTTTGCAAGCGGCTTGGAATTAGCGGAAAAGCTATAATTATGCCCTACGCTGAAATTGGCATGGACGTGGATAAACCCTTTCAACACAAAATTGTCGAAGAAGACCTATTGCGGGTAACTAATTGATGTGGTTTGAGCGACTGCTGCAAAAAGATATTGAACTCACCAATCGGCTGCGGTTAACCAACCCCAAGTCTCGCTTGAAACCCTTCGCAATCTTCCTCGCGCATTCGGGTGATTCTTGGTTCATTCTGTTGGCGCTGCTCGTGATCTGGCTGCTCAGCGATGGGCACTGGCACAGGTTGTCAGCGCTCATGGCGCTCGGCTCGACTGCCCTGGCAGTCATCGTTCTGCTGATTAAGTTCACAATTAAACGCCGCCGCCCTGAGGGTCAATGGGGCGCAATATACCGTAACACCGACCCGCATTCGTTCCCCTCCGGTCATGCTGCCAGAACAGCGATGCTCGCGGTTATTGCAGTGGCACTCGGACCAGCCTGGTTTGCTATAGTCATGGCGCTTTGGGCGCCTTTGGTTAGCCTGGCACGTGTTTGGATGGGAGTGCATTATCTCTCAGATGTAATCGCCGGCATCCTGTTGGGCTGCCTTGCCGGCATTGTCCTGCTGCAGTTTGCACCCTGGCTGCAAACCCTTTTTCCTTTTCTTTTTTAGCCTGCTTTCGGCTTTGCGCTGGTTCAACCTTGTCAAATCAATTTGGCTGAGGTATTCTTATTCGCGGGAGTGGTTGAGTCCCGGTGGATTCTCCGGTCTTCAAAATCGGTGGCGGGTCGCGATGCGGGCCGCGGTGGGTTCGACTCCCATCCATTCCCGCCTGGTATTAATATCGGAGCCTGCATGGATTATCTTGATTCTTCGGTACAGCTTGAAACGCTCGTTCGCGGAATTTTCCTCATCGAAGACATTACATATGGCAGTTCACGTGAAGCTTATGTTGTACGCTATCGCGGAAAGGTCATTTTAGAGGATACTGCAGAGGCATATAACCGAATTGCGGCATTGGTGGAGCCTTACAAACTGACCCCAATTTTCCGTATCGAAGAAGATCGGCATGTCATCTATCTGGTTGCCGCCCAACCGATGCAAAAACCTGGCCGGCCGATGCTTAACATGCTCTTGTTTATAGTTACCGTTTTGAGTGTTTTAGTTTCTGGCGGTCTCTCGAGCTTCGAAGGCGAACTTTCACCGAATCCATTCACCGCCGCGATGCAGCTCATCACAACAGGTTGGCCGTTCGCAGTCAGTCTGCTGACAATCCTCGCCGCACATGAATTCGGTCATTATTTCGCTGGGCGCGCCCATGGCGTGCAGGTTACCCTGCCCTTCTTCATCCCCATGCCTTTCTCCCTTCTGGGCACAATGGGTGCATTCATCAGTATGAAAACAATCCCGCGCAACAAACGCGTGCTGATGGATATCGCCGTTGCCGGTCCAATCGCTGGTTTTATCGTTTCAATTATCGTGATTCTAATCGGACTTTCGCTTTCAAAGCTGGGAACCATTCCGATCAGTTTCCCTGAGGGTCAGGGTATGCAGATGGAGGGAAACTCGCTGATTTACCTCGTATTGAAATATCTTAGTTTTGGCGAGATCTTACCGCGTCCGGCCAGTTTCGGCGATGCCAGCCCGTTTCTCTACTGGCTGAGATATTTCTTCACCGGGCAGCCTCGCCCGTTTGGCGGCGTGGATGTGATGATTCACCCGGTAGCCTGGGCTGGGTGGGCAGGGCTGCTGATTACCTCGTTCAATCTCATTCCGGCAGGTCAGTTGGATGGCGGACACATCTTCCAACTCCTCTTTAGCCCTAAGACTTCACGCAAAATCTTTCCCTTAATTGTCGGTATACTGGCCGCCCTCGGATTCGTCTGGTCAGGCTGGTGGCTTTGGGCAGGGTTGCTATTATTCTTCGGGCGGGTCTACGCTGAACCGCTCGACCAGATCACACCGCTTGATAAAAAACGGAAATGGCTTGGCGCCATTTCCATAATTATCTTCTTTCTCACCTTCATCCCAGTGCCACTGATCATGATCGTGTAAGCGGCGGCAGATTATCCCCTTATGGCAGCGGGCCGTAATAAACCCGGTTGCCAAATGCCAAAAACGCCAGCTTACCCGGAGAGATAGCCACACTGCTGGCGTCTCCTTTAGGTTTTACGCCTGCTTCTGTAAAAATCGGCTGAATCACCCGCTGCAGGTTACGCTGCAAACTAAAGTGGAACAAACTGCTTCCATGCGTATCGAGAATATAGAGCGAAGAATCAGGCGCCGGGGTAAAGCGCATTTGCGTAAATTTGGATTCAGGGAAGTAAAGCGGTTTTGGATCTGTACCGCTGCGCATATCACTGAAAGAGGCTGGATCCAGGCACTCAGTTAATTTGTAATCTTTAAGATGGCTGTAAGTACATGTAACCATTTCTCCATTGCTGCGCAGAATATAGAGTTCGTCTGCATTCACCTCAATGTCAATGGCATTCCCCAATGATGGAATGACATGATCAAAGAAAAGCTGAGGCGCCTTCTCAAACAGGATGCCATCGGCAGTGTAAACATAAACTCCATTATTCCCCGGATCCAATACATACAGCAGATTCTGATACATCGCAATCGATTTTATTTCCTGCCAGCCTACATCAGGGGGGAGCAGAGCGGTGACGTTTCCGGGTTTGCCGGGAATGCAAAACTCAATATTGCCGATGACATCAATGGCAAGCAAGGTGGCGCCAAAAGAATTTCCAGATGGTAAGGGCAAAATATCTACCAGCTTATTAATGCTGTTCATTGGGTTTTCCGTATTCGGGCCGCAATCAAAATTGCGGTCCTTTACATACATATTTCCATTTAGCGAATAGCGCAATACCTTTCCTGAAAGCTCATCCAGCAAATAGAGGTCATTGTTCGTGGCCACCATTTGTGTGATATTTATCATCCCCAGCGAATCAGATACATTGAGAGAGGTGAGCTCAAGCCGCGAAACACCTTGAATCGCATCCAGTTGAGACTGTACAGAAGAAAGCAGTGCGTTGGATTCTATTGTTTGATCAAACTCAGAAGCCTTTTCGAGGTACACAAGGGCGGCTTGCAAGTTGAAAATTTGCATAATCTCGTCATCTTTTACCGCCTCTGCTTGAATGACGTATTGCTCACCCTGCTGGTAATAATAGGCAAATTGCTGCGTTCGCCCTTTTGCCAGATACACCGAACCGGCTACAGCCGCCACAACCAACGGAATGACGATCGCGAGTAGTATAAGCATGGAACGCGGAGGGGTTCCATCACCGCCAACCGGTTTGGCGAAGAAATCCCTTCTCTTTCGCTGAGGTTTTTCTCGTGTTTCACCCATAACCTGAGTAGACGCGCTGACCTGCTCTTGCGGTTGCTCCTTATGCATGCGAGCCTCTGCTGCCAGCCTGCGCCTTTGACGGGCAGTCAATTTTTCATGAGAACCACTGGACACTTCAGCGGATGGCCCTGCGTTGATATCCACTTCCGCCTCTGTGTGCTGGTGGTCTGCTGATGCTTGTTCCTGCAGGTGTTCCTCAAACGTCTCTGCAGGGGGCAACTCCATCGATACAGATTGCAGATCTTCATCTGGTGATTCATTGAGGCTGGCTGCGCTGAGCTTGTCATCCACTAACGAAACGCCTTGAATTTGGTGTGTAACAACGGCGCCATTGCCGGCTGAAAGTTGAGCGACTGCCGCGCTCACATTTTCGAGGCTTTGGTTCAACAGGCGGCGCACCAATGCATCGACAGCCACATTGCCGCCGCCGGCGAGCAGTGCTGCCTCCCACTGCGGGTTTGGCCTTGCTTGAAGTAAAACAGAATAGTTGCTGCCAACACGGTGCTGAGAGAAGACGCAAGAGATCTGTGGGTTTACCCCTAAGCCTTGCGGTTGATTTACGTAATCTTCTTTTTCGATTACTGCGTCCCCATCCAATATCACGACTCTGCCCTGGCCGATAACCAATGTTAAGACCAGTTCTTTGCGCAATACGGCAAGGCAAAGCGAGCCAGATATCCCCTGGGTGCTTTCTTCATCTTCCTGGTGGCTTTCAAACAACTCAGCATTGATGGACTCTGCCATCACGCGCAGGGCATTGGTTGTGGAACCAGGGGTAGCGTAAAACAAGGCAGCTTTCTTCCCCATCCATGAGTTTAATGCGTCCTGCGGCAGGTTGGCTTGGGTATTCAGATCGATCAGCGCGACCAAATGATCAGCTTCGCGTCCGCGGGCGCATTTTCGCGGTGGTGTCTGCGCGATGAGACCCGGCAGCGTGTCTTCTGTTTTACCGCGGCTTAGATGAATGGGATAGAGGTTAAGATTAAACAATTGGCATCCTTAATCTAAAGAGTACTAACAAGTTTATGGATACAAGATTTGGACCAATCAAACAAAAAATCGCGATTCCACTCTTTCTTTTTCAGCATATAATTAACAAAAAATAACAGGTGGAGAAGCAAATGAGTGCCGATAAAACTGGTTTCTTTTTAGGTAGAGTGTATGACCCCAAGACAAATGGTCCAACCAGCGACCCAGTAATATTAGACCCTGCGAGTTTAACCACGCATTGTGTGGTTACGGGTATGACCGGTTCTGGCAAGACGGGTTTATGTATCGGTTTGCTTGAAGAAGCAGCCTTGCAAAAGGTCCCGGCAATCATCATTGACCCCAAGGGTGACCTTACAAACATGGTGCTGCATTTCCCCAACCAGGCGGCATCTGATTTCGAACCCTGGATCGACCCTGAGACAGCGACCAGGGAAGGCAAAACGGTAGCCCAACTGGCAGAAGAAACCGCTGCCCGCTGGAAAAAAGGACTGGCTGATTGGGGTTTGGGGCAGGAGCAATTACAGGCTTTGGCAGACTCAGCAGATTATGCAATTTATTCGCCTGGCTCCACCTCCGGTATTCCGATCAATATTCTTTCTTCCTTTGAAGCCCCCGAAATCCCATTCAATGACAATGCTGAAATCCTGCGTGAACGCATCTCCACCACTGTTACGGCAGTGCTGGGGTTGGTAGGGCTCACCAACATTGATCCGCTGCGTTCGCGGGAGCACATCCTGATGTCGAGCCTGATTGAAGAAGCCTGGATTCACGGCAAATCATTATCAATGACCGACTTGATTTTGGAAGTACAAAGTCCGCCGATTGATCGAATCGGCGCATTCCCAATGAATTCCTTCTTCCCTGAGAAGGATCGTTTTGACCTGTCTTTGCTCTTAAATAACTTCCTGGCATCGCCTTCCTTTCAGGTATGGCTGCAAGGGCAGCCCTTAGACATCGGCGCACTGCTCTACAGCGCTAACGGAAAACCGCGGCACTCAATATTCTACCTTGCGCACCTCAGCGAGAATGAACGCATGTTCTTTGTCACGCTCCTCTTTGCGGCTTATGAAAGCTGGATGCGTGGTCAGCGTGGTACGGGGAATCTGCGCGCGCTTTTATACTTCGATGAAATCATGGGTTACCTGCCCCCGGTTGCCAACCCATCTTCAAAGACCGTGATGCTGCGCATGCTGAAGCAGGCGCGCGCTTTTGGTGTGGGGCTGGTTTTAGCGACACAAAACCCGGTGGACGTGGATTACAAAGCGCTCTCAAACGCCGGCACCTGGATGATTGGCCGACTGCAAACCGACCAGGATAAACAACGACTGCTCGATGGTCTTTCTTCGGCTGGCGGCTCAACAGATATCCGTGCGCTGGATAACCTCATCTCCGGCCTGCAAAAACGCGTGTTCATGCTGCACAGCGTTCATAAATCCGCGCCGGTGCTGTTCAATACCCGTTGGGCACTGAATTTTCTGGCCGGCCCATTAACCCGTGACCAATTGGATACAGCCAACGCGCTGGTAGGCGCTGGTGATACAGCCTTGCCCGCAGCCACTGGAACAGGTGCAACCGCAGCAAAACCCACCGCTTCGGTGAGAGAAAGCTCTGGCCTGTCCTCAAGCAGACCAGCCATTCCAGGTGATATAGCTGAGTATTTCATCGCCAATAATCAGGGTGTCAGCGAGGCCGCAAGCAGCGCCAGCCTGCCCGCAGGGGTTGCTTCAGAAGGATTGGTGTACCGAGCCGGGATTCTGGCGCAGGCTGAGATCCGTTATATTTCGCGGCAATACAATTTTGATCACATCGATAAGACATCCGCCATCCTCGAAGACCCGGGCAGTGGTTTGATTCGCTGGGAAGATCTGCTCACCGCTGAAGTCGATAAAAACAAACTGGAGATGCATCCGCTGCCGAACACTCAGTATCATGCCGTTCCTTCCTGGCTGACAGACATTAAGAAAACAGATGCCATCAAAAAAGATTTTCTCGATTGGATCTTCCGCAGCGGCGGGATTAAAATCTACACAAACGCAAAGCTGAAGCTCTATGGCAAGCCCGGAATAACTGAAGAAGATTTTCTCGAAACAGCTCAAAAAGCGGTTATAACAGCAGCCGAGGCGGATGTGAACAAAGCCGCCAAAACATACGACACAAAAATCGCTACTTTGGAACGGAAAATCGAAACACAGGAATTGTCAATTAAATCCTCAGAAACTTCGGTTAACCAGCGCAGAATGGAAACATTTGCAACCGGCGGTTCGGCTATTTTCGGTATGTTGACCGGAAAGAAGCGCACATTAACTTCCACCCTTTCAAAAAACCGCATGGCTTCTGAAGCCCAGAATAAACTTGAAACCAAGAAAACCGTATTAGATCAGTTGGTTACACAGCTTGAAGATTTGAAAAACGAACGGGATGAAACTGTTAAATCGGCTCGTGAAAAATGGGATGGTATTGCCGAAGAGATTACCGAAATCCCGTTAAAACCAGCCAAGAGCGACATTTTCTCAGATATTTTTGCTGTAGTGTGGCTGCCGTTTTACATCATTAACCATGATGGGAAAAAGGTGGAATTGCCTGCCTTCAAGCGGTAACAGGCGCTTATAAACATCAGAGCAAATCCTCAATGACCCAAAACCCCCGGGAACCGGGGGTTTTGTAACTAATACAATTTGAGTAAATCAAGGTATCGTAAGAACTGAGATTGCAAAAGTTGTTATTTTATGCGCAGCTTCGGTTTTCAGCCCATCTCCTGCCGACCGGCCAGCGCGCGCAATAATGTATTCTGATCGGCGTATTCCAGATCTCCACCCACGGGTAAGCCGCGCGCCAGGCGTGTTATGCGCACATTCAGCGGCAGTAACTGCTGCCTAAGGTATAAGGCAGTGGCGTCCCCTTCCATGCTGGGGTTGGTCGCCAGAATAATCTCGCGAGCTTCCCCGCTGCGTACCCGTTCCAACAGCCCACGAATTGTCAAGTCATCCGGACCGACGCCTTCAATCGGAGAAAGCACCCCTTGCAATACATGGTACCGTCCATGAAAGCCGCCGGTGCGTTCCACTGCCAGCACGTCCAGTGGTTCTTCAACCACGCAGATGGTGCCGTCAGCACGAACGGGGTCAGTGCAAACCTCGCAAAGTTCCTGGTCAGCTAAAGTAAAGTTGGCGCAAAGTTTACACCTGCCGGTGGCAGTTTTAAGATTCAGCAGCGCATTGGTCAATTGCTGCACAAGGTCTTGCGGTGCGCGCAACATATAGAATGCCAGGCGTGAAGCTGATTTTGGGCCAATGCCAGGCAAACGCTCCAGCGCAGTGATCAAGTCTTGAATCGGTGCGGGTAAAATCGGCATCAGAACGCCACGCTAAAACAGCCCCGGCATGCCGCCTGCCAACGGCCCAAGCCGTTCAGATGCCATTTTCCGAGAATCATCGAGCGCCAGGTTAACCGCAGAAAGCACCAGATCCTGCAGCATTTCAGCATCGGCATCTTTTAGCAGATCAGGCTCGATGATTACTTCTGTGCAGCGTTGGTCTCCCGTCATTGTCACTTTAACCGCTCCGCCGCCTGCAGAAGAAGTAACCGTTTCTTGCGAGAGCTGTTCCTGTGCCACTTCCATTTGTTCCTGCAAACGTTTGAGCTGCGCCATCATAGCGCCGCCTCCTTGTCCGCCTGCGGGTCGATTAAAACCTTTTGCCATGTTTCGCTCCTCTATTTGAGTTCAGTTTTTTGTTTCAATTTTCCACCAAGGTTGAGTGCAGTTTCCACCAAACCATTCGACTCGACAAGGCTGTCAGCGATTGCAGTACCTGTCTTATCATTCACTAAAATACAATCAATCGGCAGGTCTACATTAAGTTTACTCGTCAATACGCGCCGCAGGACTTCAATGTTTTCCTGGTTTGCCATCTTTGAACGCAGCACTTCACTGGGAAAACCAAGTATCAAAGTGCCATTTCTCACCTGCAAATACCGTTGTGAATTCAAGAGCGCTTCAGCCTGCTTTCGGCGCTGCTTCACTTCAATCTTGATTTCATTCCAAATGCTGAGGATGTCTTCGGTAGTAATCGTCTTATTCACAGAACCGGGTGATTTTTCCGCTGCGGTCAACGCCTCTTCCGCAGGTGGTTGAATTTTTACTGCTGCAGGTTTCTCTGGCTCAGCGGTCGGTGCAGCGTTAATCGATCCCTCCACAACTATCTCGGGTATCTTCATTACCGGAGCGGTCGACGTAGAGGCTGCGTTCTCAGTCACCGCAGGCCGTACATGCGCTGGCGTGCTCGAATCTGCCGCCAATGGCGGGTGGTTCTCCACAGTTCGCAGGGAGAGACTGCGGGCAAAAGCCACTTCAAGCGCGAGGCTGGGCTGCCACGAGGTGCGCAAATCATTGATCGCCACGTTGAACAGGTCAATCCAGTTCATCAGCAAACCAACCTCCAGCAAACCGCTGTGTTCGCGCATTCGACTCTTCACTTCTTTGGTGGCTTCAACCTGTTTTTCATTGCCCATTTTCACCAACAGCAGGCTGCGCAAATACTCAACAACCTGCCGCGCATACTGGCGCGGGTCGCTGCCGCCATCCAACGCTTTATGGATGGTGCGCATGCCCATGCCAGGATCATTCTTAATCAAAGCGTCAATCAAATCAAATACCAATTGGCTGGTGGCTGTACCCAAAACGGTTTGCGCCAACTCAAGATCAATTTGCTTCCCGCTGGATGCCAACTGGTCGAGCAGCGAAATTGCATCACGCATGGCTCCGGTAGATTGACGGGCGATCAGCAGCAATGCTTCTTCATCCGCCACGAACTTTTCTTCTGCGCAAATACCTTGCAAGGCATCGACAATCTTTTCGACTGGGATACGCCTGAACTCATGCCGTTGACAACGAGAAAGTACGGTGGGTGGTATTTTATGAATCTCAGTAGTGGCTAAGATAAATATCGCATGCGCTGGCGGTTCTTCAAGCGTCTTCAGTAAGGCATTAAACGCCGCCGTCGAAAGCATATGAACTTCATCGATGATGTAAACTTTATACTTCCCATCACTCGGAGAGTAATTGATGCGCTCGCGTAGTGTACGGATATCCTCGACGCTGGTATTTGAAGCCGCGTCTATTTCGATCAAGTCGAGAAACCGGCCTTCATTCACCGCCAGACAATTTACGCAATCATCGCAGGGTCTCTCCGCCAGGTCAGAATTAAGACAATTGACTGCTTTCGCCAAAAGACGGGCGGTTGTAGTTTTACCGGTTCCCCGTGGACCGGAAAAAAGGTAGGCGTGACCTACTTTTTCCGCTTTGATTGCGTTGCGCAGCGTTTGCACGATATGGTCTTGCGCTACCACCTGGTCCCATTTGCGCGGACGCCATTTTCGATATAATGCCTGGCTCATAGTCCTTTTTTCCATTCTTCAAACTTATTCTGAAATGGTTAAACGTCAACTTGATTGTACTTTAATCCGGCTTAATCGAAGAGCAGAAGCTGGAAATTTTAAGGAATGCGATATTGGCTTCGTACAGTTCCGGATGAATCGATCAACTGAACCAGTTCTCCGGGGCTAAAAGCGGCGGCTGCCAATCCCCAAAAAAGCTCACCAGACGTATTCACCCCTGCCTGGGTAAAAAGGCTGAGTTCTCCTTCCGGAAAAACGGTTACAGAGGGGAAAACGAATCGGTTGGAACCCTCGCCTGCCAACTGCCAACCCTGTAAATTTACCGGAGCTTGTGAAACGCTGGCAAGTTCAACCCTTTCGCGTACCAGATCGCCGGCGCCGATCACTGTTTGAATGACAATTGTTCCTTCTGCCGCGGGCGGCAGCGTCTCTGTGATGGGGCTCTGGACGTCAGCAGTACTGCCAAGCGCCAATTCTTGCGCGGGGATAACCCGATGGGTTGCATCCCAAATCATTAAAACGATGAGAACGGTTACGGCGGAGACGATGATGTTTAATAAAATGAAAGGGAATAACCTGCGCATTTGCCCACCATCTTGAGTTTCGAATCATCATAGCATAAAACCAAAGTAAAATGGTCGTAGGCATCTAAACCATGAAAAAGATTCTCATTGATGGGCATAATCTGATCCCAAAAGTTCCAGGCATTAACCTCTCTGATATGGATGATGAGGATAAATTGATTTCGCTCATTGGAGACTACAGCCGACTCAAGCGGGTGAGTGTGGAGTTGTTTTTTGATAATGCCACGCCAGGGACTGCAGCCAAAGCCAAGCATGGTTTCGTGCAGGTGCATTACGTCAGGCATGGCAGCACAGCCGATGATGCCATCGTGCAGTTTCTGAGAAATGCCAGCACCAACGCCCGCAACCTGAAAGTGGTGTCATCAGATCACCTCGTGCAGGCAGAAGCCCGCGCGCTGCGAGCTGCAGTAATTTCCTCTGAGCAGTTTTCTATTGAGATGCAGCGGGTATTTTCAAGCCCGGCAGCCGTGATGGAGAGAAAAAACAAACCGCCAAGCGCGGAAGAGGTGGAGGAAATGCTGCGGTTAATGAACGGAGATCGAAAAGAGTAAGACAAACCGCTTGTATTTTGTACTAATATGATATATAATGTCCACATAACACACACTTATTGGTAGCAAGACTGTGTGTTCCACCCGAAGTTTTACACAAACGAAGGGTGGTGTTCCCTCCCTATTGATTGGCAGACATGTCCCCCCCATGCCTGCCAATCGCTTTAATCTTGTGGCACCGAAAAGAAAAACCTGCTGTGTAGAAACACAGCAGGTTATCTTTGGCGGAGAGGGTGGGATTTGAACCCACGATACCTTGCGGTATACCCGCTTTCCAAGCGGGCGCGTTCGGCCAGACTGCGCTACCTCTCCATGCGCTAAACCTTAAGCGCCGATATTATACCATTGCATCTTATAAATGCAATTAAACTCATAAAATGATTTGTAATAAACACCTGGTTGTAATGGCTTTCCGTTAAGCAGTCATCATGTTAGCCAGTCTTGTTGCCTCGCTGCCATTGCAGGAATTGACCTGAACGCTTTGAGCGGCGATCTTCCAGTACCGCTTGAATTTCAGGCCAGGCAGAATGCCAGCGCTTCGGCCCAAACAGGGCAAGTATTTGGGGCATGAGGGGAGCTATCTGCTGCGCCAGTTTGCTGAGTGCCTCACTCTGGCTTAGCCCCAAGTGAGCTTGGTCAGCAACAAAATCAATGGGTGGTTGGATGAGATACATCAGCACGTCATCAAGTTCAATCTGCTGCCACTGATTACCCGTCAATGCCGGCCAGGTTAACCCCTGCCACTCCTCCCCGCGCACACTAAAGTGAATAATCATATTGGCGTGCTTATACTGAACCGAGGTCGTGTCACCAACTTTCCGTACCTCACCCTCTTCAAATGCAAATCCATCCACCAGGAAGCGAAAATCATTTTGAATCTGCGCAATTAAACCAGAATATTTATCGTTCATGCCGCACATCCCTTGGATTAAATGATAAGGTTCTTTGAGGTTTTCCACATCGTATTCTTCGTCTTTGTGAAGAATCTATTGGGTTAACCCTTTCACGGGCTGGCAGCTCCAGCCGTGTGGAGCATGCTCATGCAGCAGCCGCAGCCAGCGTTGAGAGATCAACCAGAACGGCTGAGAAAGACGGACATAAAAAGGATCAGGGGCATCAGCAAAACTTTGCAACACCGCCATCTGTTCGCGGATGCGCCCTTGCTGTAAATCGGTCACCCAGAAATCTCCTTCAGGTAGATCTGTGGTTTCCAACGTCAACAGCGCTTCCTGCTCGTAAATCGTCTCGCGTTCTGGCCCGAAAGCAATGTCATTGGGCGAGGTGCTCAATGCCACCGTCAGCGGGCGTTTACAAGCCTGGCAGCGGTCTCTCACCTTGAGGGGTGTGGGGGGGGATTGCAGAGGCAGCCTGCCTTGTGGCTGCATCTGCCAGAGCGGTTGCTTGCCGCCATAAGCCTCAACCGGTATGAATTTCAACGGTGTTCTCGCCTCAGTCTCTTCGAACAAACGGTAAAGGTCTTCGGAAATGATGACCTCGTAATTATTGGTCGCGGCGATAGAATCTCCATTCCGCCAATTGTAGCCATGTAAACCCGCTTCATCGCCAGCAGCGCCATGCACCCGCAGCGGTGCTTGCTGATGCAAATGCACCTCTCCGCAGATTTCACAATCCGCGGTGGGTTTGATTTCTAAACGATAAAACTGACTGAGTGGCTGCACAAGCGCAATGGTACTATCCAACAATAACTGAACAATCGGATAATCTTGAAGGTCGGTAAGCTCATATTCACACCAGCTTCTAACCAGGCGCAGTAGCGGCCCACTCTCCCCTTTGTTCCCAAACCTGCCGAGGAATCCGCCAGGCAATGCGCCGTGCACCTTTATTGGCTCTGCATAAGTTAGAAAATTCGCCAAAATCGTGTCTTCACTGCGAAAACGCAGCCGTGCCGAGAGAATGCTGGATTGGCTCAGGTCAAGATAGGGGTTCAGCATCGCCAGCCAGCGCTGAGATAAATATCTGGCTGCATCCTTCCATGAACATGCTAAATCAACTAGTGTAAAAGATTGCATGTCTCCTGCTCCATTTAGATTATTCTCTCTGCTGCCACTTGTATCTGGCTGTATTTACGCCAGGTGCGAGAGCTGGTAACCGGCATTCGATGAGATCAACCTCCCCAGTCTTGAGAAATTGCACAAACGTCTCTTTTCACACTCCTTAGATGCCGGCAAATATTTGATCGGTTGTGGCCAGCCTGACTGGCTTTTATGTTGCGTCTGGGTAAGTGAAATCCGGGTCAAAATGCCCATTTGACTGGAAGAGAAGCACGCTTTAACCCATGGCGCTGCATCCGGTCTGCGCATGCGGCGGCGCAGTTCATCGAAGGCCAAATAGATCTCAATCGGGGGATCGAAATAATTAATGCTGTCAGGTTTGGCAGCCGAAATGTATTTACCAGAAGTCAACCCGTTGTCATCTTCCTCGATTCCTGCGTAAGCGGTTGCAGTCAACCAGTCCTCTGAAATTGCATCGATAATTGCTTTAGCGATGGTCATATAGAGTTTATCGGTTGGTAATTCGCCGTAATCATCATAGTTAATAGCATCCCTGTCCTTATGTAGTATTGTACATTAATCCAATTCCAGACAAACAAATATCACATCAGTCCGCAGAAATCCAATTGGAAGAAAGGAAGCGTTGCGGCTTCAACTCCTCCTTCTTCATCATTTGGGCATAGTGCAATCATCTTCCAAATCGCCTGTCAATTATCATGCATCTTAAAAATCAATTTTTAATCACGTTAAACCGTTCATAAATTCAAATTCCGTTGGTTGTCAACCGTTTGATTTTTCGCAATTTAAAAATTCCTCTATAATTAATCTTCAAACGAAATTGAACTACTGCTTCAATCTTTGGAGAAACCGGAAAATGTCCTCGATTGTGCCCGATCTTG
>WPCI01202968.1_pt1 | contig 14713 bp, 14 predicted proteins | sample 5399871 | NCBI WGS metagenome assembly WPCI01 (sample SAMN12869469, study PRJNA574797) | sludge metagenome | isolation source: wastewater treatment of pH7 | place: China:Beijing | collected 2019-05-20
GACAGGCAAACCGGATGGGCTGCTTGAGTTATGCATGACAGGCAGTTTGTGTGAAGTTGACAGCTGCTCTTTGGTGTCAAAACCGGGATGTTGGCCAACACCCCCTCGTTACTTGTTGGCTATCAGGTTATAATTCGCCGGATAAATTTTTAGGAGACTACCCATGGCCCTTCCTGACAATAGTCGTCAGCCCCGTTACAAGCGCATTTTGCTGAAACTTAGTGGCGAGGCCCTGATGGGCTCGGAGAACTTCGGCATTGACCCCAAGGTGCTGGACCGCATGGCGCTGGAGATCGGCCAGCTGATCGGTATCGGTGTGCAGGTGGGGCTGGTGATCGGTGGTGGCAACCTGTTCCGCGGTGCCGCGCTGTCTGCCGCCGGCATGGACCGGGTGACCGGTGACCACATGGGCATGCTGGCCACCGTGATGAATGCGCTGGCGATGCGTGATGCGCTGGAACGCTCCAATATCCCTGCGCTGGTCATGTCGGCCATTTCCATGGTCGGTGTCACCGAGCATTACGACCGCCGCAAGGCGATGGGTCACCTGCGCAAGGGCGAAGTGGTGATCTTCTCGGCCGGTACCGGCAACCCGTTCTTCACCACCGATTCGGCGGCCTGCCTGCGCGGTATCGAGGTCAATGCCGATGTGGTGCTGAAAGCCACCAAGGTGGATGGCGTGTATACCGACGACCCGTTCAAGAACCCGAACGCGGAAAAGTTCGACCGCCTGAGCTACGACGAAGTACTGGATCGCAAACTGGAGGTGATGGACTTGACTGCCATCTGTCTGGTGCGTGATCACAAGATGCCGCTGCGCGTCTTTAACATGAACAAGCCCGGTGCGCTGCTGAACGTGGTGTTGGGCGGTGCCGAGGGCACACTGGTTGAGGAGACCGTTGAATGATCAATGAAATCAAGGCTGATGCCCAAACCCGCATGCAGAAGTCGGTGGAATCGCTGCAGCATGCGTTTGCCAAGATCCGCACCGGTCGTGCGCATCCGAGCATCCTGGATAGCGTCATGGTGTCTTACTACGGCAGCGACACACCGCTGCGCCAGGTGGCCAATGTGGTGGCCGAAGATGCCCGCACCCTGGCCCTGACGGTATTTGACCGCAGCATGATCCAGGCGGTGGAAAAGGCCATTCTGCAATCAGACCTGGGCCTGAACCCTGCCACTGCAGGTACCACCATTCGCGTGCCGATGCCGGCCCTGACCGAGGAAACCCGCAAGGGCTACACCCGCCAGGCCCGCCAGGAAGCGGAAAACGCCCGTGTTGCCGTGCGCAACGTGCGCCGTGACGCACTGGGCGACATCAAGGAACTGGTCAAGGAAAAGGAGATCAGTGAAGACGAGGAGCGCCGCGCCGCCGATGAAATCCAGAAAATCACCGACAAGTTCGTCGAAGACGTTGACAAGCTGCTGGCCGCGAAAGAAAGCGACCTGATGGAAGTCTGACCGGTAAGCCTTATGCCCAGTCAAAACGCTGTAGTGCCACGCCATGTGGCAATCATCATGGATGGCAATAACCGCTGGGCAAAAAAACGCTTCTTGCCCGGAGTCGCCGGGCACAAGGCCGGGGTTCGGGCGGTGCGTGAAGTCATCGAGACCTGTGCCGAGGCCGGTGTCGAAGTCCTGACCCTGTTCGCCTTTTCCAGCGAAAACTGGAAAAGGCCGGCTGACGAGGTCAGTGCGCTGATGGAGCTGTTCATGGCAGCGTTGCGACGTGAAGTGAACAAGCTCGACAAAAACGGCATCTGCCTGAAAATTCTGGGTGATTGCAGCCGTTTTCACCCCGATCTGCAGGCGGCGATCCGGGCTGCTGAACAACAGACGGCGGGCAATACCCGTTTTGTCCTGCAGGTTGCCGCCAACTACGGCGGCCGCTGGGACATCACCCAGGCGGTGCGCCAGCTGGCCGGACAGGTGCGCGAGGGCAGCCTGCAACCTGAAGAGATCAGCGAAGAGCTGATCAACCGGCATCTGATTACCCAGGGTGGCCCCGAACCGGACTTGCTCATTCGCACCGGTGGCGAGCAGCGGGTCAGCAACTTCCTGTTGTGGCAGATGGCCTATACCGAATTCTATTTCACCGATCTGTACTGGCCCGACTTCCGGCGCAAGGCCATGCAGGCTGCGCTGGACAGTTTTACCCATCGCGAGCGGCGCTTTGGCCGTACCAGCGAGCAGCTCGAAGCGGACAAACAATCATCATGCTAAAACAACGCATCATTACGGCCCTGTGGCTGCTGCCACTGGCCCTGTTGGGCTTTTTCGGCCTGCAGGGTCATGCCTTTACCGCTTTTGTCGGGCTGGTCATGGCACTCGGCGGCTGGGAGTGGGCACGGCTGGCCGGAGTCGGCACGCAGCCGGCACGTATCGTTTTTGCACTGGTGGTGCTGGGGCTGTTCGTCGCGCTGGTGCTGGTTGTGCCGACGCTGCCGGTCGTGCTGCTGGCGCTGGCCTGGTGGCTGCTGGCAACCCTGATGGTGTTTGCCTATCCGCGCTCCGCCGCCTGGTGGGGCGGGGTGCCGGGCAAGCTGCTGATCGGGCTGTTGATCCTGTTGCCGGCTGGTGTGGCGCTGGTCTGGCTGAAAGGCCAGCAGCAGGCCAACATGCTGATCCTGACCGTGATGCTGATGGTCTGGACCGCCGATATCGGTGCCTATTTCAGTGGCCGGGCCTTTGGCAAGCGCAAGCTGGCACCGGCGGTCAGCCCCGGCAAGAGCTGGGCCGGCCTGTATGGTGGCCTGCTGGCCAGTGTGCTGGTGGCCACGGGCTGTGCGCTGGTGCTGGGCCTTTCTTCTGCGCAGCTGTTGCTGTTTGTGCCGGCGGCGTCGGTGATTGTGCTGTTTTCTGTGGTCGGCGATCTGACCGAGAGCATGTTCAAACGCAGCGCCGGCATCAAGGACAGCAGCAACCTGTTGCCCGGACATGGCGGCGTGCTGGATCGCATCGACAGCCTGACGGCAGCTCTGCCACTGTTTGCCCTGCTGTTTTTGCTGACCGGCTGGCTCTGACATGCAGCAGATTACCGTTCTCGGCGCGACCGGCTCCATCGGTGGCAGCACGCTGGATGTGATTGCCCGCCATCCCGGGCGCTACCGCGCCTTTGCTTTGACCGCCCATAGCCGGCTGGATGAACTGGCCCGGCTGTGTTGGCGTTTCAAGCCCCGTTATGCCGTGGTGGCCAGTGCGCAGGATGCGGACACCTTGCAGCAACAGCTGGACGGACTCGATTGCGAAGTGCTGCATGGCGAGCAGGGCCTGTGCCGGGTTGCCAGTGCGGACGAAGTTGATAGCGTCATGGCGGCGATTGTCGGTGCGGCCGGCCTTGCCCCGACGCTGGCGGCGGTGCGGGCCGGCAAGAAGGTGTTGCTGGCCAATAAGGAAGCGCTGGTCATGAGTGGTGCGCTGTTCATGCAGGCGGTACAGGAACATGGTGCGACGCTGCTGCCGATCGACAGCGAGCACAATGCGATCTTCCAGTGCCTGCCCTGCAACTACCACGATGGCTTGCCGCAAACCGGTGTGCGCCGGCTGCTGCTGACCGCCTCGGGCGGGCCGTTTCGCGAAACCGCGCTGCACGAGCTGGCCGGGGTCACGCCGGCGCAGGCCTGTGCGCACCCCAACTGGTCCATGGGCCAGAAGATTTCGGTTGACTCGGCGACCATGATGAACAAGGGGCTGGAGCTGATCGAGGCATGCTGGCTGTTTGCCGCGCGTCCGGCCCAGGTGGAAGTGGTGGTGCATCCGCAAAGCGTGATTCATTCTCTGGTCGACTATGTTGACGGCTCGGTGCTGGCCCAGCTGGGCAACCCGGACATGCGTACGCCGATTGCCCATGCGCTGGCCTGGCCACAGCGTATCGACTCCGGTGTGCAGCCGCTGGACTTGTACCAGCTGGCCCGCATGGATTTTTTTGAACCGGACCCTGAAAAGTTTGTCTGCCTGAGACTGGCCCGCGAGGCGGCCGAGCAGGGCGGTACCGCACCGGCGATCCTGAATGCTGCCAATGAAGTGGCGGTGGCCGGGTTTCTGGCCGGGCAAACCGGTTTTTTGCAGATTGCACAGATTATCGAACGCACTCTGGAGCAGCTGGCCAGCCGTGCTGCGGACAGCCTTGAGGCGATACTGGATGCCGATAAGCAGGCGCGTGAAGTTGCCGGCCAGTGGCTGGCAAGGATGAGTTGATGAGCGGTCTTTACATGTTGCTGGGTACGCTGGTGGCGCTGGGCGTACTGGTGACCATTCATGAATATGGCCACTTCTGGGTGGCCCGCCGCTGCGGTGTGCGGGTGCTGCGTTTTTCCGTCGGCTTTGGCAAGCCGCTGGTGCGCTGGCATGACCGCCAGGGTACCGAGTTCGTGATTGCCGCATTGCCGCTGGGCGGCTATGTGAAAATGCTTGACGGCCGGGAAGAGACGCTGACCGCTGAAGACGAAGCGCAGGCGTTCAACCTGAAGCCGGTGCGCCAGCGCATGGCCATTGTCGCTGCCGGCCCGGTCGCCAACTTCCTGCTGGCGTTTGTGTTCTTCTGGGCATTGGCGATGCTGGGCACGCAACAGGTTCGCCCGGTGATCGGTTCCGTTGCGGCCGACAGCCTGGCAGAAGTGGCGGGGCTGGAAGCCGGGCAGGAAATTGTTGCCATTGACGGTGTGGCGGTTGCCGGCTGGGGTGATGTCAATATGCGCCTGGTGGGCCGGCTGGGTGAAACCGGCATTCTGCGGGTCGAGACCGTGCGTGACGGCAACAGCCTGGCCAACAGTTACAGTATCCAGCTGGATGCCTGGGAAAAGGGCGTCGATGAAATCAATCCGCTGCTGGCGCTGGGCATAGAACCATGGCGGCCGGCGGCAGAGGCGGTGTTGACCCATTTCGACGAGCAGGGGCCGGCGCTGGCCGCTGGCCTGCAACTGCAGGACCGGGTGCTGGCGCTGGACGGGCACGCAATCAGCCAGTGGCACGAATTGGTGCAGCTGGTGCAGCAACGTCCGGAACAAAGGGTCGAGCTGCGGGTGCTGCGCAACGGTAGTGAGCTGTTGCTGCCGGTACGGCTGGGCTCGCGCACGGCAGACAACACCACGCGTGGTTATCTGGGCGCCGGAGTCAGCGGCGGAACCTGGCCGGAGTCGATGCTGGTCCAGCGTTCTTTCGGCCTGTTTGATGGTGCTGTCGAGGGTGTTCGCCACACATGGCGCATGAGCACCATGACGCTGCTCTCGATCAAGAAAATGCTGCTGGGCGAGATGTCGGCAAAAAACTTGAGCGGACCCATCAGCATTGCTAAAGTAGCGGGCGCTTCGGCCGAATCCGGCCTGCGCAGTTTTTTGAATTTCATGGCATACCTGAGCATCAGCCTGGGTGTGCTTAACCTGTTGCCGGTTCCGGTGCTGGATGGCGGTCATCTACTGTTTTATACGGTGGAGTGGATACGGGGCAAGCCCCTGTCCGAACGTATCCAGGCGCTGGGCATGCAGGTCGGAATAGCGCTGGTACTGAGCCTGATGGCATTTGCCGTATTTAACGACATTGCCCGCTTGTGAACCGGACATGCATGCCGCTCAGGCGGCCAACCCAAATACCGCTGTGGTTGCGACACAGCCCTGACAAGTCGGAAGAAAAAAGGACAGCATGAAACGTCTGTTATTATCCGCGGCGATTTCCGCAATCATCAGCACCCAGGTATCGGCTGCTCCCTTTACGGTCAGCGATATCCGTCTTAACGGCCTGCAGCGGGTTTCTGCCGGCAGCGTGTTTGCTGCACTGCCGCTCAATGTCGGCGACGAAATCGACGACCAGCAGCTGGCTGATGCCACTCGTTCGCTGTTCCGCACCGGCTTTTTCCAGGACATCCGCCTGAGCCGTGACGGGGAAGTGCTGGTGGTCAACCTGGTGGAGCGTCCTTCCATTTCCGGTATCGACATCAGCGGCAACAAGGCGATCAAGAAGGAAGACCTGCTCAAGGGCCTGAAACAGGCCGGCCTGGCCGAAGGCGAGATTTTCCAGCAGGCCACCCTGGAAGGCGTGCGCAACGAGTTGCAGCGCCAGTACGTATCCCAGGGCCGCTATTCGGCGCATATCGATGCCAAGATCGTCGAGCAGCCGCGCAACCGGGTGGCGATCAAGATCGACATCAAGGAAGGCTCGGTCGCATCCATCCGCAATGTCAACATTGTCGGTAACACGGTATACAGCGATGAAGAGCTGACCGGACTGTTCGAGCTGAAGAAAAAGCACTTCACCTCGTTCTTCAAGGGTGACGACAAGTATTCGCGTGAAAAGCTGTCCGGTGACCTGGAGCGCCTGCGCTCACACTATCTGGACCGTGGCTATATCAACATGGACATCACCTCGACCCAGGTGTCCATCACGCCGGACAAAAAGCACGTCTACATCACCGTCAACATTGACGAGGGCGAACAATACAAGATTCGCGAAGTCAAGCTGTCTGGCGAGCTGAAAGTACCGGAAGAAGAGGTCGAGGCGCTGCTGCTGTCCAGGGAAGGCCAGATTTTCTCGCGCAAGGTGATGACCACCACCTCCGAGCTGATCACCCGCCGTCTGGGCAACGAGGGTTACACCTTTGCCAACGTCAGCGGCATGCCGCAACCCCACGACGAAGACAACACCGTCACCATCACCTACGTGGTCGATCCGGGCAAGCGTGCCTACGTCAACCGCATCAACTTCCGCGGCAACACCAAGACCCGTGACGAAGTGCTGCGCCGTGAAATGCGCCAGATGGAAGGTGGCTGGGCGTCAACCTACCTGATCGACCAGTCCAAGGTGCGTCTGGAGCGGCTGGGCCACTTCAAGGAAGTGACGGTGGAAACTCCAGCCGTACCGGGCACCGATGACCAGATCGACGTCAACTTCAGCGTTGAGGAACAACCGTCCGGTTCGATCAGTGCCAGCATCGGCTATGCCCAGAACGCGGGCATGATCCTCGGCGGCTCGATCAGCCAGAACAACTTCATGGGCACCGGCAACCACGTCACCATCGGCCTGACCCGCAGTGAATACCAGAGCCAGTACAACTTCAGTTTTGTCGATCCGTACTGGACCGTGGACGGCGTCAGCCTCGGCTACAACGCCTTCTATCGCAAAACCAACTACGACAAGCTCAACTATGACGTCTCCAGCTATGCGGTGGACAGCGCCGGCGCCGGCGTCACCATGGGCTATCCGATCAGCGAGGTGTCGCGCCTGACTTTCGGCATGAATGCGCAGAGCGACAAGATCAAGCCGGGTACCTATCCGGCGGTGGAAATCGAGAATTTCATCAAGAGTGAAGGCAAAAGCTTCACCAACTTCAAGGCCACTGCCGGCTGGAGCAAGTCGACCTTGAACCGTGGCTTGCTGCCAACCGCAGGTGCTTCGCAAAGCCTGTTCCTCGAGGCGACCGTGCCTGGCAGCGACCTGAAGTTCTATCGCCTGGACTACCAGGGTCAGTACTTCAAGAGTCTGTGGGGCGATCATGCGCTGCGTTTCCATACCCAGCTGGGTTATGCCGAAAGCTATGGTTCAACCAGCCGTCTGCCGTTCTATGAGCACTACTACGCCGGTGGTTTCGACTCGGTACGCGGCTTCCGTGATGGCACCCTTGGTCCGCGCAGCACCTACCACACCAACGATCCGGATCAGGACTACCTGCCGTTCGGCGGTAACGTGCTGGTGCAGGGTGGTGTCGAGTGGATCTTCCCGATGCCGTTCGTCAAGGACCAGCGCTCCATCCGCAGCTATGCCTTCTGGGACGTGGGTAATGTTTTTGACACCAACTGCAGCAAGGAGCAGAAGCAGCGTAACGAAACCGGTTGTGACATCCGCGCTGGAGATCTGGCCAGCTCGGCCGGTGTCGGCCTGACCTGGGTCACCGCCATGGGCCCGCTGAGCTTCAGCATTGGCCGTCCGATCAAGAAACCGGACAACTCCAAAACCCAGTTCTTCCAGTTCACACTGGGACAAACCTTCTAACCCGTTGTACACGTCAATCAAAAAGGAATCCTATCGTGCGTAAACTCATTCAAATTGCGGTTTTTTCAACTCTGGCGGTAACGGGTGCAGCTTGGGCAGACGTCAAGATTGCCGTGCTGGATTACCAGATGGCCCTGCTTGATTCCGATGCGGCAAAGAAGTATGCCGTTGACTCGGAAAAGAAATTCGCCCCCCAGCTGAACAAGCTGAAGGCGCTGGAGAGCGACGCCAAGCGTCTGCAGGACCGTCTGATGAAAGATGGCGAGAAAATGCAGCAGGCCGAGTACGAGCGTCTGGAGCTGGAACTGAAGCAGAAAGCCCGTGACTTCCAGATCCAGTCCCAGGACCTGAACGAAGCCAAGGCCGCTGCCGACAACGAAGTGCTGCAAACCCTCAAGCCGAAACTGGACAAGGCTGTCGAAGAAGTACTCAAGGCCGGCAACTATGACCTGGTCATCGATCGCAATGCCGTGGTTGATGTCAAGCCACAGCTGGACATCACCCTGCGCGTGATCGAACGCATGAACCAGATGCGCTAAGAGGCACAAGCGATGAAGACCTACCGCCTGCACGAGCTGGCCGAACTGCTGAAAGCCGAGCTGCGTGGCGCAGCCGACCTGCAGATCAATGGGCTGGGTACCCTGCAGCATGCGGGCCCTGACCAGATGGCCTTTCTGGCCAATGCCAGCTACCGCAAGCAGCTGGCCGAGACCCGTGCCGGTGCGGTTTTGCTCAGGGCGGAGGACGCCGAAGGCTTTGCCGGCAACTGCCTGGTGCTGGCTGATCCTTACCTGGCCTATGCCAGGCTGTCGCACCTGTTTGACCGCAAGCCGGTAGCCCCTGCGGGCATTCATCCGTCAGCGGTGATTGCCGACAGCGCGCAGGTTGCCGCCACGGCTTCCATTGGTCCCGGCGTGGTCATCGAGGATGAAGCGGTGATTGGCGATAACGTGGTGCTGGGCGCCCATACTTTCGTGGGCGCACGCAGCCGTATCGGCAAGGATGGCTGGCTGGCGCCACGGGTTACCCTGTATCACGATGTCAGCATCGGCGAGCGGGTGGTGATCCAGTCCGGTGCGGTGCTGGGCGGTGAGGGCTTCGGCTTTGCCAAACAGGACGGCCAGTGGCTGAAAATTGCCCAGATTGGCGGCGTGACGGTCGGCAACGATGTGGAGATCGGTGCCAACACCACCATCGACCGCGGTGCGCTGGACGACACCCGTATCGGTAATGACGTCAAGCTCGACAACCAGATCATGATTGCCCATAACGTCGAGGTGGGTGATCATACGGCGATGGCTGCCTGTGTCGGGATTTCCGGCAGTACCCGCATCGGTCGCAACTGCATGCTGGCCGGTGGCGTCGGACTGGTCGGGCATATCGAAATTTGTGACAATGTCTTCGTCACCGGAATGACCATGGTTACCCACAGTATCAGTGAGCCGGGAGCCTACTCGTCGGGTACCGCCATGCAGCCGGCCGGAGACTGGAAGAAAAACGCGGTGCGCTTCCGCCAGCTGGATGATATGGCCAAACGGATTCGCGCACTGGAAAAAAACGACAGGAAGTGAGTTGCACGGCAGGTGCCGCTTCCGCTTTCTTGATTTGCTGAATCGGGGCGCATTGTTGCGCCCCGAATGCCTATTTGAAATTTAAGGTTATTTACCCATGTTGGATATCAATCAAATTCGCCAGTTGTTGCCTCATCGTTACCCTTTTTTGCTGGTGGATAGGGTAGAGACCCTCGACCTTGAAGAAAAAACCATCAAGGCCTACAAGAATGTCAGCATCAACGAGCCGTTCTTCAACGGCCACTTTCCCCAGCATCCGATCATGCCGGGTGTGCTGATCACTGAAGCCATGGCCCAGGCGGCCGGTATCCTCGGCTTCAAGATGATGAACTCGACGCCGGATGACGGCACCCTGTACTACTTTGTCGGCTCGGACAAGCTGCGCTTCCGTCAGCCGGTGGTGCCCGGCGACAAGCTCGAGCTGGAAGCACGTTTCCTCAGCGTCAAGCGCGGCATCTGGAAGTTTGATTGCCGTGCCACCGTTGGCGATGCTCTGGTATGCTCGGCTGAAATCATCTGTGCGGAACGCAAACTATGAGTTTGATCGACCCTCGCGCCATTATTGATCCATCCGCAAAGCTGGCCGCCAATGTGCAGGTCGGCCCTTGGACCATCATTGGTCCGGATGTGGAGATCGGCGAGGGTTGTGTGATTGCCTCACACGTGGTCATCAAGGGGCCGACGGTGATCGGCCGCGACAACCAGATCTACCAGTTTTCCTCGGTGGGTGAGGACACCCCCGACCTGAAGTACAGGGGCGAACCGACCCGGCTGGTGATAGGTGACCGCAACGTGATTCGCGAAGGTGCCACCATTCACCGGGGGACCGTGCAGGACCGCAGCGAGACCCGCATCGGCAATGACAACCTGCTGATGGCCTATGTTCATGTCGGTCACGACAGCGTGATCGACAACCACTGCATTCTGGTCAACAACACCGCGCTGGCCGGTCATGTGCACGTCGGCGACTTCGCCATCCTGTCCGGCTATACGCTGGTGCATCAGTACTGCCACATCGGCCCTTACAGCTTCACTGCCATGGGTACGGCGGTGGGCAAGGACGTGCCGGCATTTGTCACGGCTGCAGGCAACCCGGCAGAAGCCCGCAGCATGAATTTTGAAGGCATGCGCCGACGCGGTTTCAGCCCGGCCACCGTGCAGGCGCTGCGCCGTGCCTACAAGCTGGTCTATCGCAGTGGCCTGACCGTGGATGTGGCAATCGAACAGCTGGCCGATAGCGCCGCCGAATATCCTGAAGTGGCGTTGTTTCGTGACTCGATCCGTCACTCCACCCGGGGCATTACCCGTTAATGGAGCGTCACCTCAAGGTTGCACTGGTCGCCGGTGAGGCCTCCGGCGACATTCTCGGTGCCGGCCTGATGCAGGCGTTGCGTGAACAGCACCCCGATATCGAATTCATCGGGGTGGGCGGGCCGCTGATGCAGGCGCAGGGTTTGCAGTCATTCTTTCCGATGGAGCGTCTGGCCGTCATGGGGCTGGTCGAGGTGCTTGGCCGCCTGCGCGAGCTGCTGCGACGACGCAGAGAGTTGACCACCTACCTGTTGCAGCAACAGCCGGACGTGTTCATCGGCATCGACGCACCGGATTTCAACCTTGACCTGGAGCTGAAACTGCGCGAGCAGGGGATCAAGACGGTCCACTATGTCAGCCCGTCGGTATGGGCCTGGCGGCAGAAGCGGGTTTTCAAGATCCGGCAGGCCTGCGACCTGATGCTGTGCCTGTTGCCGTTCGAGGCACAGTTCTATCAAGAGCACCAGGTGCCGGTGCATTTTGTCGGCCATCCGCTGGCCGACAGCATTGCACTGGAGCACGACCGCGAAGCTGCCCGTCAGCAGTTGCAGCTGTCCGGCGCAGGCCCGGTGGTGGCGCTGCTGCCGGGCAGTCGCGGGGGCGAGGTGGCGCGACTGGGCGAGCTGTTTCTGGCGACTGCCAGGCTGTTGCACCAGCGTGATCCCTCGTTGCACTTTGTCCTGCCGGCAGCCAATGCCATGCGCCGGGCACAGCTGGAAACCCTGCTGGAAAATTTCACCGATGTACCGGTTACTCTGCTGGACGGACAGTCCCGGCTGGCATTGCAGGCCTGTGATGCGGTACTGATCGCCTCGGGTACGGCCACGCTGGAAGCGATGCTGTTCAAGCGTCCCATGGTGGTTGCCTACCGGCTGGCCTGGCTGACCTACCGCATTCTGAAGTTGATGGTGAAAAGCCGTTATTTTGCCCTGCCCAACTTGCTGGCGGACGAGGCGCTGGTGCCTGAATTCATCCAGCATGCCGCCACGGCGGAAAACCTTGCCGGCGCCATTGAACAGCAACTGGCTGACGGCAGCCGGCAGACGGCCCGTTTTCTGGAATTGCACCAGTTGATGCGCCGCGATGCTTCGCGGCAGGCTGCCCGGGCGGTGTTAGAGCTGCTTTGAGTTTTTGGCTTCGGCACGGCAGGCCGGGCTGCTGTCGCTGTGTTTGGGGCAGGTTTTTGGGTCTGGGTAGAGCGCAACTGTAGGTGCGAATTTATTCGCACAAATTTGGCGGGTTTTTTGTACGAATAAATTCGTACCTACATGATTAGCGTGCAAGCCCTGTGGATGTGAATTCATTCGTACAGGTTTGGCGGGTTTTTTGGTACGAATAAATTCGTACCTACATGATTAGCGTGCGAACCCTGTGGATGTGAATTTATTCGCACAGGTTTGGTGGTTTTTGTACGAATAAATTCGTACCTACATGATTAGCGCGCAAGCCTGTAGGTGCGAATTTATTCGCACAATGAGGCACGTCATTCTGCGTGCTGCGCGTAGCGGATGGAGGAATCCATGAAAGCTGCGCACCTGAGCAGGGTTGCTAGCGCCCTGTTTGACAGATGCTTCGTTGTTGTTTTCTTGATGCGGGATGTTATCCATGCAAACCGATTTGTTCGAGCTGCCTGCCAGCGGGCTGGTGGCGGGGGTTGATGAAGTGGGACGCGGCCCCCTGTGCGGGCCGGTGATTACCGCTGCGGTGATCCTCGATCCCGCCCGCCCGGTTGAGGGGCTGAGAGACTCGAAAAAACTCACCGAAAAAAAGCGTGAGGCACTGGCGGTGCAGATCCGTGAGCGGGCGCTGGCCTGGTGCGTGGCCCGTGCCGACGTGGAAGAGATTGACCGCCTCAACATCCTGCATGCCACCATGCTGGCCATGCGCAGGGCGGTGGAAGGCCTGGACATCCAGCCGGAACTGGCGCTGATTGACGGTAACCGCTGCCCGCAGCTGTCAGTGCCTTGCCAGGCGGTGATCAAGGGTGATGACCAGGTGCAGGCGATTGCCGCCGCATCGATTTTGGCCAAGGTGGCGCGTGACCATGAAATGCTGGAACTGGATCGTCAGTACCCCGGTTACGGTATTGCCGGCCACAAGGGCTATCCGACCCCGAAGCACCTTGAGGCACTGGCGCGGCTGGGAGCGACACCGATTCACCGGCGCTCCTTCAAACCGGTGCAGCAGGCGCTGAAGGCCGAGACGAGATGACGCTTGTCCTGATTCTGTATGCGCTGCTGGTGCTGTCATTCAGTATCCGCATTCTGTTGCGTGACGACCTGTCACCGCCGGCGCGTCTGGCCTGGTTCATTGTGCTGGTCCTGCTGCCCTATGTTGGCGGTGTGGCGTATTTCCTGTTTGGCGAAATCGATCTGGGCAACCGGGCACATCGACTGCATGACCGGGTGTTTGCCGAAATCAGGCAGCGGGCCAGCCAGTTCATGGGGCAGCCGGCCGATATCGAGCGGCACATCGAACGGATTTACCGGCCGGTCTTCCGCTATGCGGCCTCGATCAACGGCTTTCATCCGGTTGCCGGCAACCGGGCCTGCGTGCTGGACGATGCCGACGAAACCATAAGGCGCATGGTCGCCGACATGGATGCCGCGACCGATCATATCCATGTGCTTTACTACATCTGGCTCAATGACCGGACCGGCACGGCCATAGCCGAAGCGCTGATCCGGGCGGCGCAGCGTGGCGTGGTCTGCCGGGCGATTGCCGACGGGCTGGGCTCAAGACAGCTGATCGGCTCGGTGCTCTGGCACCGTATGCAGCTGGCCGGAGTGCAGGTTGCTGTGGCACTGCCATTCAACCGGCTGTTCAGAACCATTTTTTTCAGCCGTCTGGACCTGCGCAACCACCGCAAGATCACCGTCATCGATGCCAGGGTCACCTATTGCGGCAGCCGCAATTGTGCCGACCCGGAGTTCCTCCCCAAGGCCGGGTACGCCCCCTGGATCGACATCATGCTACGTTTCGAGGGGCCGGTGGTGGCGCAGAACCAGTTGCTGTTCGCCAGCGACTGGATGCAGGCTACCGGGCAGCGCTGCGATTGCATACCGCTCAAGGCCGAGCCGCACGCAGAGGGCTTTCCGGCACTGGTGATGGGAGCTGGCCCGACGGAACGGCCGCGTGTCACCCCGCAGCTGTATGTCAGCCTGTTTGCCAGTGCGGAACATCGCCTGACCCTGACCACACCCTATTTCGTACCGGACCCGACCACCCTGGAAGCCCTGTGTGCTGCCGCTTTGCGCGGTGTTGAGGTGACCCTGATCTTTCCCCGGCGCAATGACAGCTGGGTGGTTGCCGCGGCCAGTCACAGCTATTACCACCAGCTGCTGGACGCCGGCTGCCGGATCTACGAGCATGGCCGGGGCCTGCTGCATGCAAAAATACTGACGGTGGATGGCCGGGTGTGCATGATCGGCTCATCCAACCTTGATATGCGCAGCTTTGACCTGAACTATGAGAACAATATTCTGCTGCAGGATGAGGGCATCACCACCACGATAGATCGGTGCCAGCAGGAATATATCGGGCAGGCGCGGCGGGTCGAGCTGCCGGAAGTGTTGGCATGGCCGTTTTACCGGCGTATCTGGAACAACGTCATCGCCACGCTGGGGCCGGTACTCTAGTGGCCTGTACGGCTAATTCCATTAGTCAATTTCGGCATCTGAGGCTCCGATGCTGCGTTGCTGCTCCTCGCCATAGCCCCGCTATGACTCGTCACAGCGCCTTGCCCCGAATCCCCAGCCATCCGAACTTGAGTTAACGAACTAGCCGTTCAGGCCACTAGTCGGCGGCGGCTTCAGGGCATGCACCGGGGCGCGGAACTGGCCGGTTATTGA
>WPCI01127780.1_pt1 | contig 14711 bp, 11 predicted proteins | sample 5399871 | NCBI WGS metagenome assembly WPCI01 (sample SAMN12869469, study PRJNA574797) | sludge metagenome | isolation source: wastewater treatment of pH7 | place: China:Beijing | collected 2019-05-20
TGCTGTGTTGGCGGATTGAACGCACTAAGTGGGTTCGTTTGGTAAATTACTCGGTGCGTTCAATCTCGCCCTACAACCGCCTCAGATACAAAATAACCCTGTTCTCGCCGGTCTCCTGACCGCGCGAGGTTGTTGACCGTAAGGTCTCCCAGTGTGTAGGTCAGGTTCTTCAGTTGAACCTGACAACACGAATGGTAGCAAACAAAACCCTCGGCATAAAGAGGCGCCTGGCGTCAGGTTGAAATGCGCAACCTGACCTACGACTCCAGGCTACTCAATTCTTGCTGTGATGGCGGATTGAACGCACTAAGTGGGTTCGTTTGGTAAATTATTCGGTGCGTTCAAACTCGCCCTACAACCGACTCAATGTGTAGGTCAGGTTCTTCTGTTGAACCTGACTCCACGAACTGATATCTCTGATGTCAGGTTGAACTGCGCAACCTGACCTACAGCTACGGACTTTTGAAACGCATACCAATCAAAAAAGAGCTTGACAATTTGGCGGGATGTTGTGATATACTATTGCTTCGCGTCTCAAGCAAGCAGAGGCGCTTATCTTGCGTCAGTACTTGAAGGGAAGTTAATATGAACCATACAGAATTATTGAAATCTGTCGAAGCCGAGAAAAACCCCAATATCCCGGATCTTTTCCCCGGCGATACTGTCAGCGTGCACACAATCATTAAAGAAGGCGATCGCGAACGCATCCAGGAGTTCAAGGGTGTGGTGCTCTATGTGCGCGGGAATGCCAATGATGGCACATTCACCGTCCGCCGTGTTGCCAGCAATGGTATCGGCGTGGAGCGTACCTTCCTCTTCAATTCACCCCGCGTCGCAAAAGTGGTGGTCGAACGGCACAACAAAGTCCGCCGCGCCCGCCTGTATTTCCTGCGCGAACGCACCGGCAAGAGCGCGCGCCTGAAGCAGCGTTTCTAAACCGGACCTTTTTCTGCTCATTAAAAGCCTTCTCCGTTTCCTTACCAGGCGGGAAGGCTTTTCCATTTAATGTTACGGGAGATTTCATGATACCTCGCATCGCACTCGCCGCTTTCCGCATCCAAAAACCCGGCAGCACTCCGGCATATTCATCCAGAGAAGAACTTGTGCGAGCCATCCTTGCCGCTGACGGAAGACCGTATCTTTTACCCTCAGCACTACCTCTGGACATGCTCCCGGAAGTCGTGGGAGAGTTTGACGGACTGTTTATCTCGGGCGGTGGGGATATCCATCCGGATTTCTTCAACGGGGAGATGCATCCGAGCGTGAATGGCGTCGATCGCGAGCGAGACGCGTTCGAGCTGGCGCTTTGCCGCCATGCGGTGGCGATGGATAAGCCGATTCTGGGCATTTGCCGCGGGCAGCAGGTGCTGAACGTGGCTATGGGCGGCAGCCTTGTGGTGGATATTCCCAGCGAACTACCTGATGCCATCCGGCATTCGTGGTGGCCTGGCTATAAGCGCAGCCGACTCTCGCACCAGGTAGGGGTGGAGGAAGGCAGCCGTCTGGCGGGGATTATGGGCGGCGAGGAGTTCATGGTGAACAGCCTGCATCATCAATCTGTGAAAGCTCTGGGCGAGGGGTTGAAGGTTGCGGCAACTGCCGCGGATGGAGTGATCGAGGCGCTTGAGATGCCAGGTAAACGCTTTGTCGTGAGTGTGCAGTGGCACCCGGAGTGGCTGCAGGAACACGAGCCAATGCGGCGAATCTTCAGGGCTTTTGTAGAAGCTTGCGGCTCTGAGGGTTAGGCGAAAACGTTGTCAGAAGCCTCGCTGGCTGCGGCAGCGTGCTAAAATATGCCTATGATCAAGCAAAACGCGCCAATTGGTGTTTACGATTCGGGAGTGGGCGGGCTTTCGGTGCTGCGCGCCATCCACAGCCAACTGCCCCTGGAAACGACTCTCTACTTTGCGGACCAGGCGAAGGTGCCTTATGGCGAACGCCCTCTGGAAGAAGTACGCACACTCGCTGAAGGCGTGACACGGATGATGATGGATGAGGGGGCTAAGCTGATCGTGATTGCCTGCAACACGGCTTCGGCTGCCGCCCTAAAGTACCTGCGGGCACTGTATCCGGAATTTCCGTTCGTCGGCATGGAGCCGGCGGTCAAACCAGCCGCTGAGCAAACCCTGAGCGGCAAAGTGGGCGTGCTGGCGACGCCCTCCACCTTTCACGGAGAGCTGTATGCCTCTGTGGTGGAACGTTTCGCCAAAGAAGTCCGGATTTTTGAAGCCACATGCCCGGGGCTTGTAAGGCAGATTGAACGCGGTTACCTCCAGACGCCTGTAACCCGCCGCATCCTGCAGCAAGCACTGGAGCCAATGCTCGCGGAAGGCGTTGACACGCTCGTGATGGGATGCACGCATTTTCCGTTTGTGATCCCGCTGATTCAAAAGATCGCAGGGGATGGCGTGCGCGTGATCGATCCGGCGCCCGCGATCGCGAGGCAGACGGAGCGCGTATTACTCCAACACGAACTCCTGAGGACTGCTGTTTCGGACGTTCCTCACCGCTTTCTCACCAGCGGCAACCCCGCGCGTTTTTCCCACCTGTTGGCGCAACTGCTGCATGTTGAGGCAAAGGCGGAAAAATGGCAGTGGGTTGGGAACTCGCTGCGGCGCGGTTGACTTTCCGGAGCTATACAGAGTATCCACATCCCCGTGATAAGATAGACGGGAAAATATTGCAACATGAGGTCCTTATGACAGAAGTCCCAATTCAATGGTTAAAGAATCAACGCGCGTTGGAAAATCCGAAATCCAGTTTGGCGGCAGAACTCTTCCCTGCAGGTTTACCGCAGCAAGTTCGGCGGCTCCATAGCGATATCCCCGGCTACCGAATGAGCCCGCTCAAGAGTCTGCCGAGGTTGGCTCGTCGGATTGGCGTTGGCGGCATTTGGGTAAAGGACGAATCGGCACGGCTTTCGTTAAATTCCTTCAAGGTGTTGGGTGGGTCCTACGCCATCTATAAAGCCCTGCTCAAGCGCGGCGGCTTTAGCGATCAGGAACTGAGCCTGCGTGACCTGCTCCACATGGAAGGCGGTTGGCGCGAAAAACTTGGCCACCCAATCTTTGCAACCGCCACCGACGGCAATCACGGCACCGGGGTGGCATGGGCAGCCACCAAGATGGGTTTTCCATCCGTGATCTATGTCCACTCGCTGACCACAAAGGATCGTATTCGAGGGATTGAGCGGCAGGGCGGGCGTGTGGTTGTGGTGGACGGAAATTATGATGACGCGGTACGCCAGGCTTCTCTGGATGCCCAAAAAAACGGTTGGGAAGTGATCTCCGACACTTCATGGGAGGGGTATGAGGATGTGCCCAAGTGGATCATGCAGGGTTATGCCACGATGTTTGTCGAAGCTCAGGAGCAATTTTCGGCTCAGGGCATCCAAAGGCCTACGCATCTGCTCGTGCAGGCGGGCGTTGGCTCACTCGCCGCAGCCGCGATAGGCTTCTATTCGGTGCTTTTCGAGGATAACATTCCACTTTCCATGGTGGTTGAGCCGACAAAAGCCGCCTGCCTCTACGAATCGATGCGCATCAACGACGGCAAACCCCACAGTGTTACCGGCGAATTGGATACGATTATGGCTGGTTTGGCTTGCGGCGACCCCAACCCGATCGCCTGGGAAGCTCTCTATAACTGCGCTGACTTCTTCGCCAAATGCCCGGATTATGTGGCAGCCAAAGGGATGCGTGTATACTCCGTGCCGCTGACGGATGACCCATTCATCATATCGGGAGAATCTGGCGCTGTCACACTGGGGGCTCTGATGTATATGATGGAATTCGAAGGCGCGCGGGAGCTGCGCGATGCGATGGGGCTGGATAAGGATTCTCAGGTGCTGCTGATCAATACCGAAGGAAACACCTCTCCGGATGAATTCCGAAGCGTGGTTTGGGAAGGCAGCATCCCTGTGCCCGATGAATACAAAATCCATTTCAAGGAAGAAGAATAAAACTTCCGGACTACGCCTGGTTTAAACAAAAAGAGCCCTGTTTCATTTCGCAGGGCTCTTTTATTGACTGAATCTATCTCTAACCGATTGTTGGAAGAGCCGACTTGGCGGCACAGATAACGCCAACCAAACCGCGACCGGTATGGGCGCCAAGGGCGGTGCCGAGGGTTACGGTGGGTTTCCATTCGCATTTGAAAGCTTTTTCCATGGATGCTTTCAATTGTTCAGCGCCGGAAGGGTTGGCTGCGGTGACGATCTGTGCCTCAACCTCGGTGCCAACCGGGTGGATCTTCTTGATCAGCTCAGTGATACCATCGATGGCTTGCTGGAAGGAGCGTTTCTTGACCTTGTCATAATATTTGCCATCCACTTTGCTGACTTCAATGACGGGTTTGATGCCCAAAAGCGAAGCCAATAAGCCTTTAAGATGGCTGATGCGGCCGCCAGCGATGAGGTATTTTAGATCGGGCAAGGTGAAGAAAGTGGAGGAGGCATCCTGGATCTGGCGTAAAGTCTTCACGACCTCTTCCATCGAACAACCTGCTTTTACCATTGCGGCTGCCGCGCGGAGCTGCCAGCCTGTGCCGGCGGAGAGTGTGAGTGTGTCGATCAGGGTAATTTTTGCTTCAGGAACCATTTCAGCAGCCTGGACGGCGGCATTAAAGGTGCCGCTCAAGCCGGAAGACAGGTGAATCGAAAGGATTTCGGGATCCTCAGCCGCGAGGCGCTTGTAAGCTTCCTCAAATTCACCCACTGAAGGGGTGGATGTGATGGGCATCTTTGGGCTTGCATCCATCAGGTCATAGAATTCGTCCGGGTCGATATCCACACCGGATTGATACGAAACGTCATTCACTTCAACCTTTAACGGAAGCATGGTAATCCCAAGTGATTTACATTCTTCAAAGGAAATGTCCGCTCCACTGTCTGTAACGATGTTCATTATCACCTCGTTGGTATTCCTGAGCGGCTGGTAAATTAAATACGAACAAAAAAAGTCGGACTTTCAGCCGCCCACCATGAGCTATTATAACTGTTAACAACACCGGGATGACAAATATTAGCATTGTTAATTATACAAAACCCTATGCATGAATAAAAATACCCCGGGGTTACCCGGGGTAAATTGTTTGGCGCGTGGTTCAGATGCTAAGAGCGCGATACCAAGCCTGAATCACCTTGCGGTTGCGTTTTTCGAGGGTTTGGGTCATCAGGTTGATTTTCGCGAGGATGTCAGCCAGGTCCCACTGGCGGCTGGCGATAACACCCCTGACAGCTTGTTCAGTATGCTCGCTCAGGCGCGACTGGCACAGCATATCCACGAGGTGCCAGGGGGAATGTGCCTTTTGCAGCGTGTCGGCGGTAATATCTTCCAGTTTTTTGAGCACTTCAGCCATCAGGCGCTGCCCAACCTGAAGATTAGCTGCCTCGATGTAGACACGGTTGATCGGTTCGGTTCCAGAGGCACGCATGCGCAGGTAGTAGTGGTCATTGCCGGTTTCGTCGCTGAGCTGCATCTCGACCAACTCGTAGCGGATGCCGCCGAGGTAATCTATGGTTAAGCCGGCAACCTCCAGCCCGTCCTCGCCGGCGTGGTCAGGCAAGTCGAGGTAGTAATCGATGAAGGCTTCTTTTGCTTCCAGCGGAGCGTCCACATCGGAACGACCAGCATGCGAGCTTGGGTCGAAAGATGTGCCGAAAGAGTTCCACAGACCAGGCAGGCAGACCAGTTCGTCCCAGATCTCCTGCAGCGTTGCCAGCGGCTTTTGGGGGCGGGTGCCGTAGTAGGCGAGCATGTCCAGAATCAACAGGTTAGCCCAGGGACCATCTTTATCGGTGATGTGACCGCGAGTTGTCAGACCGGAGGATTCCTCGCCGCCGATCAGAATACGGTCGCGCCAGTCATCGGGCAGGACTTTTAAGTTGTTATAGGCGTTGTCGGTGCGGCGAATTTCTTCGATGTATTTGATGCCAACCGGCACGGCAAAGGCGTTTTTGAGCGTACGCGAGGCGATATCGCCCACGCGGCACTTGTAAATACGCTGCCCAACGTACCCTGGCAGGGCACCCGCGGCGGGTTTATTGGCATCGTTCGCTGGGATCATGCCTGCCAGCACCTCGATCAGAGGGGAACCCGTTTGGGTGGCGATGACGCGCCCGGTGATGCCTCGGTCCACGCCTAAGTAACGGATCAGCATTGGCAGGATCTGGTTGGGTCGGAAGTAAACCCCGCCCTTGTCTACGATGCCGAAGCGGTCCGCGTCGGTATCCATGCCCATGCCGATTTGGGCGCCGGTGCGCGATACGGTGTCTTTGAGCATTTGGTTGAAAGGTTCTTCGGGGTTGGCGTAATCCTGACCGCCCAGGTCAGGGTCGACGTTTGCATGGATGACAGTGAAACGGACGCCGGCTTCACCAAGCAAGCGGGTTAGATAACCCCTGCCAGAGCCGTGCATTTCATCCACCACCACCATTTTGTCGGCAAAGAAGCGGCGGATACGGTCAAAATCGATCGGGATTCGGGCGTTACCAATCCCATTATTTCGAATCCAGTGGACGTAGTCATCGAGGGGGTCAAACCCTTGCACGAGCCCGCGTGCCCGGGCAAATTCAACATCACTTTGACCGCCTGCGTGGTCGATCAACTGGAGCTCATTGATGCGGAAGGCGATAAAGTCCGTTACGTTGGTTGGGGCAGGATAGCCCAGGCGCGGGTTAAACTTGATGCCCTGCCACTCGGGCGGGTTATGGCTTGCGGTGGCGATAACCAGCCCGGCAACTTCGTCCTGCGGGACCACTTCGGTCTCATAGAAAGCGAGGGCTGGGGTCGGAACGTCGCGCGTGCCGATATGGACCTTGAAGCCGTTGGCGAGGCAGGTCTCTGCCGTCCAACGTGTCACCACGTCTGAATTGCGGCGGGTGTCGTGACCAAGGACGATCACCTTGCCGGAGAGGTCTTCCGCGCCGACAAAAGCGGGCACGTTCTCGTTGTTCAGGAAGTCGCAAACAGCTTGCACAACCTGGCGGGCACGGGTTTCGGTAAAATCGAAGCCCCACCGCCCACGGACGCCTGAAGTGCCAAATCGCAGATACTTGCGGTCATAAATCTCCCGAAGCAAGCCTTTCTTTCCCGCCAATCCCAATAGGATCGGATCTCCCGTGCGCAGGCGCAGGGCAAAAAGGCGTTCGAAGATGTTGCCGATCTGAATCACCCGATATGCCATGAAGCGGTCCGGGTCCACATGGTCATCCAGGCTGTCGAGCAGGGGCAGAATTTCGTGCTGAATTGCCTCCGCGAGGCTGGCAAACACCGGACTAAGCAGGTACTCCCGGGCAATGGCAATCGCTTTGCGGCGCATATCGCCTGAACTAGGCAGGTAATCCCCGTCGATCAGGAGGCGAAAGGCTTTGGTTGCTTCATCCTTTGGCTGGAAGAGCTCCAGCCGACCCTGTGTGCCGGTGGCGGCGAGGGTTAGGAGCAGACTAAACACGCGGGAGGAAGTTGCGATGTCCTCTCCGATCACGGAGGGATTCTCACCCAGCCAGGTTTCCAGGCGCGTGAGAAAGGCGTTCATGTCCGCTATGGCAGGCTGCCAGGATTCGGGTTTGTCTGCCACAAGGATGGCGCGGTTCAGACGGTTGAATTCTGCCGTCAAACCAGCGCTGAATTGTGAGGTTCCGATAGTTGCTTGCATACGTGCTCCTTGAATCTTTTACTTCTCAGGGCGGGGAACCAGACCCCCGGCGGAGACATTGAGAACTTCGATTTTAGCAGTAGAGGGGGTGTCTGTTTCGCGTTGGACTACGTCGCAGACTTCCCAACAGATCACCGCTAGGTCGTGCGTGGTATGGCGGGTGTCGGTTTCAATCATCAGGCGGTATTTTGGCTCGGTACCTGAATAGCGTGAGTTGAGCTGCACCAGCCCGGGCAACCTGTGCTTGATTTCATCAAGCATATCCTGAAGCGGTTTTAGGGTCTTTAAGTCCGGCTTGGCGGCAACATTGCAGGATGCCACCAATTGTGGATATTTCTGAATTTGCGAAGCAAGCGCCGCAAGAGAAGGCTGTTCCTGTTGGAGCAGGAACTTGAGCATGAAAATGGCTGTACGCAAGCCGTCTCCGGTGCGGTGGTGTTCATCCAGCAGAATAATATGTCCCGATTGTTCACCGCCAAGCCCGAGTTTGTCAGCGAGGGTGTCTTCTGAGGTCAGAGCAAGCAGCGCCTCGGTGACGTATTTATCGCCTACGGGTGTCTGGATGAGTTCGAAATGGTGATCGGCGGCAAATTGATGCAGCGAGCCGTTCGCCATAACGGTCGTGACGAGTGTGTTGGCGAGTAGTTTGCCTTCGCGGTGCAGGGCGTCTGCCAGGATTGCCAGCATATGGTCGCCATCAATCAATTGACCAGTCTCGTCCATCAGGATCACGCGGTCGGCGTCGCCATCGAACGTGATGGCGAGGTTGGCTTGGTGTTCGGTGAGCAGGGCAGCCAGGGCTTCGGGCTTCGAGCGGGCGTGTTCTGAGCCGGACTGTACGTTGATGTTGACCCCATCCGATTCCGTGTTGAGTGCCACAACGTCCGCCCCCAACCCCCTGAGAAGCTCCGGTCCCACCCTGTGTGCCGCGCCATTTGAGCAGTCCAAAAGGATTTTTAGCCTGCTTAGGTCGAGGTTTTCCTCAGTGGAAAGCAAATCCTGCAGATAGAGGTCATAGAATTTGGTGCCGTCCACGCGCAGCCCGGTTTCGGGGAGGTTCAGGTCGCCGTCGGGGAGGCTGTTGAGGTAATCCTCGATGGCTGCCTCCTGTTTTTCGGAGAGTTTCATTCCCTGCGGATTGAGGAACTTGATGCCGTTTTCCGGTGCTGGATTATGAGAGGCTGAGATGACCGCGCCGGCGGTCGCGCCGAGCTCACGCGTCAGCCAGGCGATACCGGGCGTGGGCAATATCCCCAGGTCCATAACCCGCGCGCCGCTGGTGAGCAAGCCGCGCGTCAGCGCCTCCTGAAGACGCGGACCCGACAAGCGAGTGTCGCGCCCGATCACGAACAGGTCAGCACCAGGTGTTTCCAGGCTGAGCACATGCCCCACGGCGACTCCGAGGCGATAAATAAATTCAGCCGTCATTGGGGGTGTGCCGGCTGTGCCGCGGATTCCATCCGTGCCAAAGTATTGATTGTTAGCCATAAACGATTCCTCTATTGATATGTGATGTCAGCCACAACAGGCAGATGATCAGAAATCGACCGTGAAAGCGGGGAGCTGATCACAAAACAGGTGTATTCCACCAGCCGTTTGGCAGGGAAAAAGTAGATATGGTCAACCGCCCCCGCACGCGGGTGGGTTGCGATGTTTTCCTGCGGTTTGAGCTGGACGAACCCGTGGTCCTTCTCAAGCATGTCCCGAAGGGTATATTCTTCAGCCGTGGCGTTGAAGTCACCCATCAGGATCATCGGCAGGTGGGGCATGAGCACATGGGATTCGACCAGGCTGATCAGACCGCTGATCTGCTGCGAACGGGTGATCCTGGCGGCGTCAGCTATCTCGCTCCACGCGTTTTCCCCTCGCTCGCCAGCCAGAGTGGTCAGGTGGAGGTTGAGAACGAATGGGTAAGGATGCTGCTTCAGGCGGGAGAGAATCACATAGCGCGGGTCTGTGTCGCGCGAGCCTTCGTAACTAACAGGCTGAAAAAGAGGCACGTTGCGCGGCACGCCGGTTTTCAGGGTGTCGCTCAGCCGGCTGAAAGGGATGTTTGAGAATAAGGCGTTACCTTTGGACCAGTCCCACCAGTCGTTGAACAACCCGTTCACCATCAAATCTTTTTTAACCTGCATGTGGCGTTTCATGGAGAGGGTTTCACCATAAAAGGCATACTGGAAACCACAATCCAAATGGATGCGGTCAACCATGCTGTGTGTTGTGCCATCGGCATCGATATAGTGGGCAATTTCCTGCGCGCCAAACACATCCGGCTTGACTTCTTCTATTAACTTGCTGAGTGCTTCAACCTTGTTCTCAGTCTGCTCAGGAGTGCCAGTGAAATTCTTTTCCCCGCCGCCCAGATTGAGGGTCATTACCCTTAATTTATGCATACACAGTCACTTTCTCCTCTATATGGAAGGTATTATACCAATCAACCACTACCTGTTAAATGAACTTGCCAGGTATGCACAAGGGCTTTACAGTGCCTGCCGCGTTTTATAAAATCAGGTATGAAGAATCTCTCCAGGCGTGATGAAGTTACGCCCAAAGCCCAATACCTCAACCGCAGGGAATTCCTGAGACACGCGGCGATTTTTGGTGCCGGACTTACGCTGGCTGCGTGTGTGTCTGGCGAGGCGCCTGGGAGCACACCGACCGTTCCGCCGGATGAAATCACCGAAAAATCCGAGGCACTGAGCTTCAACAACTACTACGAATTTTCCCTCTCAAAACGGTCGGTGGCAGAGCTGGCAAAGGGTTTTACGATTGACCCCTGGCAAGTTGAAGTGGGCGGTTTGGTGGCAAATCCCCGAACGTACGCCATGCAGGAGTTGATCGATCACTTTAAACCCGTGGAGAGGACCTACCGCATGCGCTGCGTGGAGGGCTATTCCATGGTTCTGCCTTGGTCGGGTTTTCTGCTGAGGGACCTGTTGGAAGAAGCACAGCCGCTTCCCGGGGCGAAATTTGTCGCTTTTGAGTCTGTTTTGCGCGAGGAAGAGATGCCGGGGCAGGTTTCTTTACGCAATTACCCCTGGCCATACCAGGAAGGGCTGCGCCTGGATGAAGCCATGCACGAACTGACCCTGATGGCAACCGGGATGTACTCCGAGCCTCTGACAAGACAGAACGGCGCGCCGCTGAGGGTTGTTGTGCCGTGGAAATATGGGTTCAAGAGCGCCAAGGCAATCCGACGCATCAGTCTGACCGCCGAACAGCCAGCAACGCTTTGGAACACCCTCGCGCCGGAGGAATACGGCTTCCTTGCCAACGTCAATCCTGCTGTGGACCATCCGCGCTGGTCCCAGGCGACCGAAATCCGAATCGGCGAAAGCGAAAAGCGCCCGACTTTGCTTTTCAATGGGTACGATGAAGTTGCTCCGCTTTACCGGGGCAACGATCTCAGAATCGAGTATTAATCCCACGAGAGTTTACCGGGAGGGGCGGGAAGGTTTTTCGGGGAGAAGCAAAGGCAATTCAAGGGTAAACTCCGCGCCGCCGTCCGGGCGGTTGCGCACAAACAGATTCCCCCCGTGCACGCGTGCCAGCCTGAGCGCGATCGCCAGACCCATGCCCTGCCCGCCGGCTTTTTTGCCGGAATTGTCGTTCAATTGGTAGTAGCGGTCAAAGATTGTCTCCAGCTTGTCTATTGGAATGCCTGGACCATGGTCCCGAACTGTTAGAACAGCTGTGAGACCTTTCGTGAGGATCATAATTTCGATCGTGCTGCCTTCAGGGGTGTAGCGCATGGCGTTCTGAAAGAGGTTTTCCAGGATTTGCTCGATCCGGTCGGGGTCGATGTTTACAATCACACCTTTTTGCATGGAAACTTCCCGAACACGGCGCTGTTGTTTTGTGAGCATGCTTTCAAAGCGTTTAATCACTCCCCTGGTGAACTCAGATAAGTCCTGGGGACTAAATTGGGGTGTGATCATACCTTCATCCAGCATTGCCAGGAGGCGAAGGTCCTCAACAAGGCGCACGAGATGGGTGTTTTGCTGCTTGAGAGTTTTGAGTGTTTCCTGGTTGAAAGGGTAAATGCCGTCTTCCACCGCCTCGATACTCGCCCTCTGCACTGCCAGCGGGGTACGCAGGTCGTGCGCCAGGTCCGCAAACAGGCTGCTCCGTTGGGAGTCGTGCTTTTCGAGGTTGGCAGCCATATCGTTGACGGCGGTGGTGAGGTCCGAAAGGTCCCTGTACGACTGCACAGGCAGCCGCTGCTTGAAGTCGCCATCAGAAATCCTCTGGGCGGCTTTGATGGTTGCCTCGATTGGGTCGAGCAGGCGTGACGCCATTATGAGCGCCAAAAGCAGCCCAGCCACCATCGTGACAATTGCTGCCTGCAAAATGGATCTCCAAAGCACCCGCAGCAGAGTGTTACTGAAATCCGGGGATAAACCGTGCAACAAGCTCCCTGAAATGACGTAACCAACCAGCTTTCCCTCAGAGAAGATACCCGAAGCGAACGCCAAAAAAAAGGGCTTAATTTTTGTTCCCGCCATTTGTTGGTCCATGGCATAGAGTACTTCTCCGTCTGGGGAAAGCAGGGCTACCTGCTCCTGTTGCATGAAGACGAGTTCAACAGGGGAAAGGTCCGGGGATGTAAAGTAAGCCTCAACGCCTTTCCAGGTGCCATTTTGGGAGTAGTAGTCCTCCAAGCCTTGTAGGTAAGTATGGGAATGGTCAACCGTAAATTGCGAGTGATAGTCAGCACTTGACGAGCTGAAGAAGTACGCCGCGGCAGAGAACGCGAAAACGATCGTCAGGAAAATGACAATGGAGTAAGTGAAGATCAGTCGGCGGCGCATGAGAATCCCTATCCTAAGGCGCGATAACCCTGACCGGTGACCGTTTGGATATAGATCGTGTCGGGGTCGGTTTGCCTGATTTTCTGCCGTAGGTTTTTGATGTGGACGTCGATGGTGCGTTCGTAACCCGCGTAACACGCGCCTTGCGTTGCTTGAAGCAACTCAGACCGAGTGAACACTTTTCCAGGTTTGCCAGCCAGTTGGACGAGCAGGTTGTATTCCGCGGGGGTCAGATTGAGAAGCGTGTCATTAAGCATTACAGTGCGGGCTTCCAGATCAATCCCGATTGCGCCAAGCTGAATAATTCCCTCGCCGTGCGATTGAATCATACAGCGGCGTAGCACAGCTTTTACCCGTGCCACAACCTCGCGGGGGGAGAAGGGTTTGCTGATGTAATCATCCGCGCCTAACTCCAGACCAATCAGGCAGTCAAGTTCTTCTTGTCGGGCAGTAACCATGATGATCGGCGTTTGGGTGGACTTGCGGATCGCTCTTGCCACGTCCAATCCGTCCATATCCGGCAGGTTCAGGTCCAATAAGACCAGGGATGGTCGGGCTGTTTGCCACTGGTCTAAGCCTTCTTTGCCAGTATGGGCGGAAACAGGCTGGAATCCGTTGTGCCGCAGGTAGTCGGAAAGGATTTTATTCAGGTTCACTTCATCCTCGATAATCAGGACAGCAGTCATGCGGTAAATTTTTCACCCTCAAGCCGAAATTGGTTGTATCATCAGGAATACGCTTCCATTCTATACCAATTTTGAAAAGCGGGGATGGAGGGCGGTCAAACGTGCATTGAGGGATGAAAACAGGAATGCTCATATATCGTATAACGATTACTACAGCAACAATTACGTGGAAGTATTTGTTGTTTTTTGACAAGGTGATTTGGGTGTAGGGCGAGATTGGAAGCACCGCGAATATCAATGTGTAGGGACCTGGAAGTATTTGTTGTTTTTGGACATGGCGATTTGGGTGTAGGGCGAGATTGGAAGCACCGCGAATATCAATGCGTAGTGACCTGGAAGTATTTGTTGTTTTTGGACAAGGTGATTTGGGCGTAGGGCGAGATTGGAAGCACAGCAAATATCAATGCGTAGTGACCTGGAAGTATTTGTTGTTTTTGGACAAGGTGATTTGGGTGTAGGGCGAGATTGGAAGCACTGTGAATATCAATGCGTAGTGACCTGGATGTGCTTCCAATCCGCCACCACACATCTATTCCTTCACACGGCGGATTGATGGCACAAAACGATCGTCCATCACACCACTCGCGGTGCCCTCAATCTCGCCCTACGACAGATTATTTGCAGGGGAATTGGCCGTTCGCAGCCATAGCAACAGGGACATGGAAGTTTGTTTTTTTGATATGGTGATTAGGGTGTAGGGCGAGATTGGTAGCACCGTGAACATCCATGCGTAGTGACCTGGTTGTGCTTCCAATCCGCCATCACGACTCTGATTCTTTACACGGCGGATTGATGGAATAATACGATCGTCCACCACACCTCTGATACTACACACGGCGGATTGATGGCACAATATGACCCTCCATCAAACCTCTGATCCTTCATACGGCGGATTGATGGCACAATATGACCCGCCATCACACCACTCGTGGTGCCCTCAATCTCGCCCTACAACTGATTTTTTGCAGGGGAATTGGCCGTTCGCAGCCATAGCAACAGGGACGTAGAAGTATTTGTTGTTTTAGGATATGGTGATTTGGGTGTAGGGCGAGATTGGAAGCACCGTGAACATCAATGCGTAGTGACCTGGTTGTGCTTCCAATCCGCCATCACGACTCTGATTCTTTACACGGCGGATTGAGGGCACAATACGACCCTCCATCACACCACTCGCGGTGCCCTCAATCTCGCCCTACAACTGTTCCTTTACACGGCTGATTGATGGCACAATACGACCCTCCATCACACCACTCGCGGTGCCCTCAATCTCGCCCTACGACAGATTATTTGCAGGGGAAATGGCCATTCGCAGCCACAGCAACAGTGACATGGAAGTTTGTTTTTTTTTGATATGGTGATTAGGGTGTAGGGCGAGATTGGAAGCACCGCGAACATCAATGCATAGTGACCTGGTTGTGCTTCCAATCCGCCATCACATCTATTCCCTCACACGGCGGATTGATGGCACAATACGACCCTCCATCACACCACTCGCGGTGCCCTCAATCTCGCCCTACGACAGATTATTTGCAGGGGAAATGGCCATTCGCAGCCACAG
>WPCI01094051.1_pt1 | contig 14675 bp, 13 predicted proteins | sample 5399871 | NCBI WGS metagenome assembly WPCI01 (sample SAMN12869469, study PRJNA574797) | sludge metagenome | isolation source: wastewater treatment of pH7 | place: China:Beijing | collected 2019-05-20
CATCGGCAGTTCGCGCGGCAGACGCGGCAGGTCGAATTCGGCGAAATCGCCGCGCACGGCGCACCGCACCGGGCCGATCGCTTCTTCCAGCACGAACACGCCAGGCCCGGCATGCGGCGAGCGCCTGGCCAGTGCCACCGCGGCGCCGACCGTCGGGTGGCCGGCGAACGGCAGCTCGCCATTCGGCATGAAGATGCGCAGCGCCGCGCGGTGGCGCGGATCGGCCGGCGGTCCCGCGAACACGGTCTCCGACAGGTTGAACTCGCGCGCGATCGCCTGCATGGCCGCGGTCGGGAGCCCGAGCGAATCATGCACCACGGCCAGCGGATTGCCCGCGAACGCCTGCCCGGCAAACACGTCGAGGATCTCGTATTGCAATGCCATGACAACTCCGTTGGCGCCCGCGTGGCCCGAAAAATGACCAAACCTTAATTTGTAATGGCGGTTGCAAATCACGATATCAAGGCTGCATCCAATGCCGGAGTGACTGTCATGAACGAGAATGCGGGCGGCTTCGCAACAGCGCTCGGCAACGGCATCACCCAGGCGCTCGAACTCGACAAGGCCGGTCGCGCGCGCCGCACGCGCCGGCGCATCATCCTGGCCCTCGTTGTCGCCTCCGTGCTCGGCGGCGGCGGGCTTGCCCTGTGGTCTTGGATGAGCCGCGAGACCGTCATCACCTATCGCACCGCCAACGCGGCGATCGACGACCTCGTCGTCGAGGTCAACGCCACCGGCAACCTCAAGCCGTCCATCACCGTCGACATTTCCTCCGAACTCTCCGGCATCGTGCGCGAAGTCCCGGTCGACGAGAATGATCGCGTCAAGGCCGGCGATCTGCTGGCCCGCCTCGACGATGTGTCGCTGTCGGCCCAGGTGGAAAGCGCGGCCGCAAGTGTCGCCTCCGCCCAGGCGCAGGTCCGCACCGCCGAGGTCAACCTGTCGGATGCCGCCACCGCCGTCGGGCGCTACGAGACGCTGTCGCGCCGCGCACTCGTGTCCGAGCAGGAGCTTCTCAAGGCCCGCGCCGATCATGATCGCGCCGAGGCCGCCCTGTCTGTGGCCCGCGCGTCGCTCGCCATTGCCGAGGCCAACCTGAAGCTGAAGCGGATCGACCTCGACAAGACCGTCATTCGCGCGCCGGTCGATGGCGTCGTGCTCACCCGTTCGGTCGATCCCGGACAGACGGTTGCCGCCTCGTTGTCGGCGCCCGTCCTCTTCGTCATCGCCGGCGATCTGGCCGAAATGAAGCTCGAGGCTGCCATCGATGAAGCCGACATCGGCGCCGTGAAGGAACAGCAGAAGGCCCGCTTCACCGTCGATGCCTGGATCGACCGCACCTTCGAGGCCACCATCACCGACATCGCCTTCGCCTCGACGACGGCCGACAATGTGGTCTCCTACAAGGCCACGCTCGATGTCGACAATGCCGACCTGGCGCTTCGTCCCGGCATGACCGCGACCGTGTCGGTCATCGTGCGCGAGGCCAACGGCGTGCTGACGGTCCCGGTCGAGGCCTTCCGCTGGGCACCGCCCGCGCCGGTGGCCTCCAGCGGCGGCTTCTCGCTGACACGCCTGTTCATGCCTCGGTTCCCGCGCGGCACCGGCAACGCCAACAAGGCGCCGGCCGCCGATGGCTCGCGCACGCTCTACCGCCTCGTCGACGGCGCGCCGCAGGCCGTCAGCGTCCACACCGGCGCCTCCGATGGCGACCGCACCGAGATTGTCTCCGGTCTGGACGAAGGAGACCGGATCATCACCGGGTCGACGGAAACGACCAAATGAGCGAACCGCTCGTCGCCTTCGAGAAGGTCTGGAAGAGCTATGGCGAGGGCGAAGCGCGCATCGACGCGCTCGCTGGCGTCGATCTGGCCATCCGTCCGGGCGAGTTCGTCTCCATCATGGGGCCCTCCGGTTCCGGCAAGTCGACCGCGATGAACATAATCGGCTGCCTCGACACCCCGACCGAAGGCACCTACCGCTTCGGCGGCATCGATGCCGGACGCCTCGACCGCGGGCGTCGCGCGGTGCTGCGTAACCTCTACATCGGCTTCGTCTTCCAGGGCTACAATCTGCTCGCCCGCACGACCGCGCTGGAGAATGTCGAACTGCCGCTCATCTACCGCGGCATTCCGCGGCGCAAGCGCCGCACCCTGGCCGCCGCCGCGCTGGCGCAAGTCGGCCTCGACGGCCGCGAGGATCATTCGCCCGCGCAGCTTTCAGGCGGCCAGCAGCAGCGCATCGCCATTGCCCGCGCCATCGTCTCCGATCCGGCGCTGCTGGTTGCCGACGAGCCGACCGGCAACCTCGACACAAGGCGCAGCCACGAGATCATGGCGTTGCTCGCCGAACTCAATCGCACCCGCGGCCTGACCATCGCCATGGTCACCCACGAGGCCGACATCGCCGCCTTCGGCACGCGCATCGTGCACTTCGTCGACGGCGCGATCGAAAGCGACGAGCAGAAGCGGGAGGCGGCCTGATGTTTTACGAGACCGTCGCGCTGGCCTTCCTTTCCGTGCGGCGCAACGCCATGCGCTCGTTCCTGACCCTGCTTGGCATCGTCATCGGCGTCGCGGCGGTCATCGCCATGATCACCATTGGCGCCGGTACTACCACCAAGGTGCGCCAGGACATCGGCCGCCTCGGGTCCAATCTCCTGATCGCCCGCCCGGGTTCACCGCCGACGCCGGGAACGGCGGGCACGCCGGCCCGCACCTTCGACGAGCGCGACGTGGAGGCCCTTCGCAACGGTCTCGACAACGTCAAGGCCGTGGCGGCACAGTCGCAGCGCAACGCCCGCATCGTCTACGGCACCGAGAGCCTCACGGCGCAGGTCGTCGGCGGCGATGCCGACTACCTGATGTCGCGCGACTGGGCGGTGGTGGAAGGCCGCGCCTACACCGAGACCGACGTGCGCGCCGGCCTCGCAGTCTGCATCATCGGCCAGACTGTGAAGACCCAGTTCTTCGGCAATGGCGATCCCGTCGGCGCCACGATCCGCATCGGCAAGGTGCCCTGCCGGGTCACCGGCCTGCTGGAAGCCAAGGGCACGTCGAGCTTCGGACAGGACCAGGACGCCGTGGTGATGATGCCGATCACCGCCTTTCAGCGCCGCGTCGCCGGCTCCAACGACATCGATACCATCTTCATTGCCGCCAACGACAATGCCGTGACCGCCGACATCCAGGCGCTCGCCGAGGATATCCTGCGCGACACGCGCCGCATCCGTTTCGGCGCCGAGGACGATTTCAACGTGCGCGACATGACGCAGATCGTCGAGGCCATGGCGTCCACGACCAAGGTCATGTCGGGCATGCTCGGCGCGGTCGCCGCCGTCAGCCTGCTGGTCGGCGGCATCGGCATCATGAACATCATGCTCGTTTCCGTGACCGAGCGCACGCGCGAGATCGGCATTCGCCTGGCCATCGGTGCGCAGGAGCGCCACATCCTCGTGCAGTTCCTCGTGGAAGCCACCGTGCTGTCGGCCATCGGCGGCCTTGCCGGCGTGGCGCTCGGCCTGTTCCTGTCCTGGGGCGCTTCCCAACTCACCGGGATTCCGTTCCAGCCGGATTTGACCATCATCGGGCTCGCCGTCGGGTTCTCGGCGCTGATCGGCATGGTGTTCGGGTTCTTCCCGGCGTTGCGCGGCGCCCGGCTCGATCCGATCGACGCCTTGCGCCACGAATGATTTCAATGCGTTGACGCCGAAACCGGAATCATCGCCACAGGCGCCTGAATCCATCTCTCAACGCGAAAGCGGGTTGGCCTCGTGCCAGTCGATCAGCGTGCTCACATAGGGCGGCGACGGGAGCGGCCGTTCACCCCGCGCCAAGATCACCGGTCCGGTGATTTCCGGATCGGCATCGTCGGCGACATGGGCCCTTATGCGGTCGGCAATGCTGTCGGCATCGTCCTCAAGGAAATACCGGCGGAACAACAGGACCGTCTCGCCGACCCGCGTGAGGCGAAATCCGGGCTCCGCGCGGGCGCGGGCAAGATCGAGCCCGGTCTCTTCGCCCACCTCGCGGCGCATGTTGGCCTCGGCGTCCAGCCGTCCGTCGCTGAAGTCGGCCGGCTCGAACGATCCGGCGGCGAAATAGACCTGCCCGGCATTGGCGGTGTGCGCGCCCATGCGAATGGCAACCAGGCGCCCGCAGGCTGCCACCGGCACGGCATAGGCGAACAGGTGCGCCACATCCTGCGCGCCGCGTTTGGCCCGCCAGTGCATGAAGGCGGAAAAGGGTACGGGATGCGACAGGCCGGTCAGTTTTCCCCCGTCCAGCGACAGCGCCGAATGCAACATGACCGTCCCGTCGAAAAGGCGCGGATTGCGACGCGTCTCGTCCTGCCAATGGTCGGCGATCGCCGCCCGGTGCCTTGCGGCGTAGGGATGCGGCACCGGCGACAACCGCACGTCGATGGCGGTGACTTCGGCCACCGCGCCCGGCTCGATCTGGTCGAACAGGGCAATCCGTTCAGGTGACATCGATGGTCACGGCGACCGGGCAATGGTCGGAAGCCTTCGGACGATCCCATCCGGTGCGCGGGAACCGCTCGACCTCCTGTCCGGGCGGAAACACCGTGCGGTGCGGCTGTCCGTTGCGCACCACCACGGGCACGGCGTTCGGGTTCCGCTCGGCCAGGCGCGGCGACAGGAGCAGGTAGTCGAGCTGGCACAGGTGCCGCTCCGCCGGGCCACGCGTGTGGTAGAGCGTCCACCGGTCAGTCTCCGGCCGGCGTTCCATCACGTTTTCAGAAAACCCGTCCGACAGCAGCGGATCGATGCCCGAGCGCTCCTCGTTCACCAGCGTGAACCGGTGTCCCTCGAACGCATCGCCTTCCACGACGAGGCGCTGCCGGTAATCGTTGAAATCGCCGCAGATCGCCCAGTTGCGCCGGGCCGCCCGCTCGCGCCCGAACTTGTCCTCGATGATCCGGCGCACCGCGCGCGCCTCCGCCAGCCGCACCGGCATGGTCGCGTCGCGCCCGTTCTGTCCGTTGCGCGGGCTGCCCATCGACTTGAAATGGCTGGTGAAGAGCGTGAACGGCTGGCCGCCGACCCTGAGGTTCACCTCCAGGCAATCGCGCTTGAACACCTTGTCATGGCCGTCGATGCCCATCGCCTTCAGCTCCGGCGTATGCAGGTCGAATTCGTCGTAGGTGACAAAGGCATGGCTGGTCATCGACACGAACTCGATCGGCTGGCCATGGCGTGTCTCGTTGCGGAACATCACCGCCACGTCGATGCCGCGCGAATCATTGCCGGTGGCCAGGTACTTGTTGAGATAGCCCTCGCCGATCATGCGGTAGAGATAGCCGAATTCGAAGGCGCGCAGCGCGTCGAGATCGTCCACCTCCTGCAGGCAGATGATGTCGGCGCGGGTCGCCGCGATGGCGAGCGCCGTCAGCTGGCGCGTGTCATCCGACAGCGAGACCATGCGCGCCCGCTCCAGCGCCTTGTACTCCTCCTCGCTCGAGGCCTGGAACAGCGACAGGACACGATCCTGAAGGAGTTCGTTGCGATAGCCGCCGAAGTCGAAGCGGCTCATCAGGTTTTCGACGTTGAAGGTGGCGATGGTGACGGACATGTGCCGAAACTGACCGGTGGAGGCGGCCTTGGCAAGGCGGCGCTTCCGTCTCGTTAACCGGTTTTGTTAGGGGTGATTTGAAGAATATCCGCTAGTTCTAAAACATGATGGTCGCGAACGCCTCATCCCAGGACCCCGCACTGTCGCGGGAATACCCGCCGCGCGAGCATCGCCCGCGCGTGCTGAAGGGTGGTTCGATCCTCAACGGCATCAACAAGTCGGAAATTCCCTGCACGGTGCGCAATCAGCACGCGCACGGCGCCGAGCTGCGCGTCAGCATCGACTGGATCATCGCCAAGGAATTCCTGCTCTACGTTCCGGTCGACGGCATCTGTTACCGTTGCGTCCTGCGCTGGCGGCGCGACGACAAGGCCGGCGTGTCATTCCATGGCACGGAGCCGAAACCGCACTGGCACTACGGCTGATCCGGATCAGGAAAACGTCACGCCTGCCAGGCTGCCTGCCCGCCAGGCCACGCTGGCGTGCCGGCGTCCGCCCTCGCCCTTGATCGCCAGGTCGAACTCGTTCGGCACCGCGGCAAACTCCCCGAACGCCAGCCGGGCGCCGTGCTCGGAAAGGTCGCGCACCACGCACTCGAACGCCGAGTAACCGCCATTGAAGGCGATATGGCCGCCCTTGAACACGCGGTGGCGCTGCTCGTTGCGCCGTTCGGTCGATCCGGTCCTGTCAAATCCCTGCAGCATAGTCATGGCGGGCTCCTCTGCTTTGCCATCTGCCATGCAAGTGCCGTGCCGAGCCGGATCGTGCCGAAACGACACAGCGCGGGTTGACAAGTTTACACATGAACACATATTCATGGATATTCAACAACCATGGAGGTTCGCCGATGGCTCTCGCCAGACACCCTAACTCGCCCTACACGCCGCAATATTTCCTCTCCGCCGTCGGCGCGGGCGGGTTGTCGATCTCGTTCTTCATGTATTTGCTCTGGCTCACGCCGCACAAGGGCCAGCCAATCCCCTCCTTCTCCACGCTGCTTTTCGCCTTCGAAAGCGGTGGATGGGCCATGAAGGGCCTCATCGGCGTCGCGCTCGCCGCCATCGCCGTGTTCGCGTTCCTGCACCTGCGAATCCTCGCCTGGAACCTCGGCGAGTATCGCCGCTGGTCCGGCACGGAGGCCTATCGCAAGTTTGCCTCCTCGAATGCCGAAAGCCAGTTGCTGGCGCTGCCGCTGGCGCTCGCCATGATGGTCAACGTGCTGTTCATTGTCGGCGCCGTGTTCGTGCCCGGCCTCTGGGAAAACGCCGAGTACCTGTTTCCCGTCGCGATCGCCGCCTTTGCCGCCATCGGCGTGCTGGCGCTGCGTATCTTTTCCGATTTCATCGGCCGCATCTTCACGGAGGGCGGGTTCGTCTGCGCCAGGAACAATTCGCTCGGCCAGATGATCTCGGTGTTTGCCTTCGCCATGATCGGCGTCGGCCTGTCGGCGCCGGCCGTCATGTCGCATGTCAGGCTCACCTCGGCGGTGGCTTTCATGGGCGCGGCGATCTTCATCATGCTGGCGTTGCTGTTTGCCGTTTTCTTTATCTTCGTCGGCCTGCGCGCCATCATGGAACACTCCGCCGAACGCGAGACGACACCGACGCTGTGGGTGGTCATCCCCTTTGTCACCGTTGTCGGCATCGCGCTTTATCGCCTCAACATGGCGCTCGCCCACAATTTCGGCGTCGAGTGGCAGGCCGGCTCGATCTTCGCCTTCCTGTCGTTCCTGTTCGCCATCCAGCTCGTGTTCGGCTTCCTCGGCTACACGGTGATGAAGCGCTTCGGCTATTTCGAGCATTTCGTCACCGGCGAGCAGCGCTCGGCCGGGTCCTACACGCTGATCTGCCCGGGCGTCGGCCTGTTCGTGTTCTCCACCTTCGTCATCAACGCCGGTCTTGTCGGCATCGGTGTCGTGGAGAAGTTCTCCGCCGCCTATTTCGTGCTCTACGCGCCGCTCGTCTGGCTGCAGGTCAAGACCATCGCGGTCTACTTCCGGCTCAACCGCAAGCTCATCGGCAACGCCCGGCTCGCGGCGGCCCCGGCGCTGGTCGCCGCGGAATGATTGCCGGCCCCGCCCTCCCCTGGGGCTGGTGAGGGAAGGCCGGCGGAGCGATCCGCCGGCCTTTTCCGTCGGTCAGGCCGATGCCCGCAGCACCCGGCCGAGCCGCGCGATGCCCTCGGCAATTTCGCGTTCAGCCATGCGCGAGAACGACAGGCGGATGGTGTTGCCGCCCGAGCCGTCGGCAAAGAAGGCCTTGCCCGGCACGAAGGCGACCTTCTCCCGCTTCAGGCAGTCCGCCAGCAGTGTCGCGCCGTCGAAATGCTCCGGCAACGTGATCCACACGAACATGCCGCCATCGGGATGCGTCCAGGTCACGCCCTCCGGCATCTCCCGGTCAAGTGCTGTCAGCATGGCATCGCGCCGCGATTGGTAGGCCGCCTTGATGCGCGCCACCTGGCCCGGGAAATCGGCCACCGCCACCTTGTGGATCGCCATCTGGTTCAATGTCGAGGAGTGCAGGTCGGCGGCCTGCTTGGTCAGCACCAGCTTGGCAATCACCGGCGTCGCGCCGCACACCCAGCCGACCCGCAGGCCCGGCGCCAACGTCTTGGAAAACGAGCCGCAATAGAGCGTGCGTGTCTTCTCGATGTCGCCGTGTCGGGCGATGTCGAGCGCCAGGATCGGCGGGACTTCTTCGCCCTCGTAGCGCAGCGACTGGTAGGCCGCGTCCTCGATCACCGGAATGTCGAGCGTCTCGGCAAGGTCGAGCACCTTTTCGCGCGCCTCGCGCGTCACCGTCTCGCCGGTCGGGTTGGCGAAGTCACCCGACAGATAGGCGAATTTCACCTTGCCGCCGGCCGCCGTGGCCGCTGCCGCGTAATCCGCCGGTTCGCGGTTGCCCATCGGCTGCAGCCGGTCGTAGCGCGGTTCGTAGGCGTTGAAGGCCTGCAGCGCGCCGAGATAGGTCGGCCAGCCGACCAGCGCCGTGTCGCCGGGCGACAGGAACAATTTGCCGAGGAAATCGAGCGCCTGCTGCGACCCCGTGGTGATGACGATGTTGTCGACCGTGCACGGCACGCCGAGCGAGGCCATGCGTTCGGCGATCCACTGGCGCAGCGGCAGATAGCCCTCGCTCACCGAGTACTGCAGCGCCTGGCCGGCCTGGTCGCCGGTCAGCGAGGCGGCGAGCGCGTCCGAAAACGCCTGCGCCGGGAACAGCGCCGGATCGGGAATGCCGCCGGCGAACGAGATGACGTCCGGCTGGTCGAGCAGCTTCAGCAATTCGCGGATTTCCGACGCCTTCATGCGCTCGGCGCGCGTGGCGAACAGCTTCGGCCAATCGAGGCCGTCGCCCCGGTGGGCGGTGGTCATGGCGGAGTCCTCCCGAAGGGTATTGGGTGAGATCACCACGCGGCGGAATTTATGTCAATGATGCTGACTTATATACGATCGAATATTCGCTGAAGCAAAAAAGGCCGGCGTCGCCGCCGGCCCTTCCATACGTTTCACCCTGAGGCGCGCCGGAGGCGCGTGTCGAAGGGCCGGTTCCGCGCCTTGTCGACCAGCGTGTTCCTGGCGATCTTCCGCGTCGCCGCAGGCGCGTGTCGAAGCCTCAGTTCCGCGCCTTGTCGACCAGCTTGTTCTTGGCGATCCACGGCATCATGCCGCGCAGCTTGGTGCCGACCTCCTCGATCGGGTGCGCGTCGTTGAGGCGGCGGGTCGCCTTGAAGCGCGCCGCGCCCGAATGCCACTCCTGCATCCACTCCGAGGTGAACTTGCCGGACTGGATGTCCTTAAGGATGCGCTTCATTTCCGCCTTGGTCTCGGCGGTGATGATGCGCGGGCCGGACATGTACTCGCCCCACTCGGCCGTGTTCGAGATCGAGTAGTTCATGTTGGCAATCCCGCCCTCGTAGATCAGGTCGACGATGAGCTTCACTTCGTGCAGGCACTCGAAATACGCCATTTCCGGCGCGTAGCCGGCTTCCGTCAGCGTCTCGAAACCGGCGCGGATGAGCTCGACCAGGCCGCCGCACAGCACCGCCTGCTCGCCGAACAGGTCGGTCTCGCATTCCTCGCGGAACGTCGTCTCGATGATGCCGGAGCGCCCGCCGCCGACGCCCGAGGCGTAGGAGAGCGCCACGTCGAGCGCATTGCCCGAGGCGTCCTTGTGCACCGCCACCAGGCAGGGCACGCCGCCGCCCTTGAGGTATTCGCCGCGCACCGTGTGGCCGGGGCCCTTCGGCGCGATCATTACGACGTCGACCGTCGGCTTCGGCTCGATCAGGCCGAAATGCACGTTGAGGCCGTGCGCGAAGGCGATCGCGGCGCCGTCGCGGATGTTCTTCTCGATGTCGGCCTTCCAGATGCCGGCCTGCAGTTCGTCCGGGGCGCACATCATGATGAAGTCGGCCCATTTGGCGGCATCGGCCACCGACATGACCTTGAGACCGTCGGCCTCGACCTTCTGCGCGGTCGGCGAGGTCGGACGCAGCGCCACGACCACGTCCTTGGCGCCCGAATCCTTCAGGTTCAGCGCATGCGCGCGGCCCTGGCTGCCATAGCCGACGATGGCGACCTTCTTGCCCTTGATGAGATTGAGATCGGCGTCGCGATCGTAGTAAACGCGCATGTCGTGATGTCCTCTGACCGGTTTTCCGCCGGGGTGGCGGCGCTCTTCCTGAAAAATCCGCGCGGTTCTAACGGCAGACGCCGCAATGTGCAACGGCAGTTGCTTGCGGGCAGTGCGCGGTGGCGGACAGGCCCCCCATGTTCTTACGGCTGCGTTCCCTTGGACCGGCCGGCATTGCCGCCGCCTGCATCGGCCGGCCCGCCGGTCGCGGCGCCGTCGCCTCCCGTGCCAAGACCTCCCGCATCGCGAATGCCGGCCAGGACCGACCCGAAAGCCTGCCCGAACGAGACCCCGGCTATCTGCAGGCCGAAAACCGCCGCGATGACAACGACCGCGGCGACCGCGCCGTATTCGATTGCCGTCGCGCCGTCACGGTTGCCGAAAAACCCGCGCGCCCGTTTTCTTGCCATTTCCCGGCCTGCCTCGCATTCGCCCGCCGGCGCAACGGCCGGCGAGATGTCGATTCGCTCGGTACCACAACGAGTTGCAATTGTCGGCCAACATCGGGGCCGCGTGGGCAATGATTGCAACGGCATCGGTGCCGTGGCAACGTTTCCGAACCGTGCTTCCGGAGGACCCCATGACCTTTGATCGCATCGCCGTGCTCGGCCTTGGCAAGGTCGGGCGGCTCGCCGCCGAATTGCTGCACGAGGCGGGCCTGGCCGTCACCGGGCTCGACGCCCATGCCGTCCAGCCGCTGCCCTTCGCCGTTGGCACGGTCGATCTTGCCGATCAGGCCGCGCTCGCCCACGCCCTGTCCGGGCAGCAGGCGGTGCTGTCCTGCCTGCCCTGGCACCTGAACAAGGGCGTCTCCAGCGCTGCACACGCGCTCGGCCTGCACTATTTCGACCTGACCGAGGATGTCGGCACCACCAGCCACATCCGCGCGCTCGCCGGGACCGCGAAAGGCCTGATGGCGCCCCAGTGCGGGCTGGCGCCGGGGTTCGTCGGCATCGTCGCGGCCGATCTCGCCAGCCGTTTCGACAAGGTGCGTGCCATCCGCATGCGCGTCGGCGCGCTTCCCCGCCACCCGACCGGCCTGCTCGGCTACGCCTTCAACTGGTCGCCCGAAGGTGTCGTCAACGAATATCTCAACGATTGCGAGGTCATCGAGCATGGCGTGCGCAAGACCGTCACCGCCATGGAATGGACCGAGACCTTGTTCATCGACGGCAACGAGCTGGAAGCCTTCACAACCTCCGGCGGGCTCGGCACCATGTGCGAGACCTACGAAGGCGTCATCGACAATCTCGACTACAAGACCATCCGCTACCCCGGCCATGTGCGGCTGATGAACTTCTTCTTTCACGAACTGCTCATGCGCGAGCGCCGCGAGGAGGCGGGCAAGATCCTCACGCATGCCAAGCCGCCGGTGGATGACGATGTCGTCTACATCCACGTCTCCGCCGAGGGCTGGACCGAGGAGCGCCTGATGCGCAAGGAGTTCGTCCGCGCCTACCTTCCGCGCGTCATTGCCGGCAAGTCGCGCACCGCCATCGCCTGGACCACCTCGGCATCCGCCGCGGCGGTCATCGAGCTCACACGCAACGGCGTGCTGCCGGCTCACGGCTTCCTGAAGCAGGAGACCGTCCCGTTGGAGGCCTTCCTCGCGACCCGCACCGGCGCCCTTTTTGCCGAGGGCGGGGCCACCTGAGGCCCGTTCAGCCGCGGATCAGCCGCCCGTCCGGCGTGAAGCGCGCGAACGGGTCGACCAGCGTGCCCGAGGCCAGCCTCGCCAGCATCGAGCGGACCGGCGGCAACACGCCCTCCAGCGCCACCAGCCGGTCGCGCAGGATCGGCAGGATGCGCGAATCGGACTGGTAGAACGGCGTCAGCCACATCGAGAACATCTGGAAAACGCGCACGTGCCGGCGCCGCAGCAGCGCGTAGAGATCGAGCGCGGCGTCCAGGTCCTTGGCGTGGCGAAGCGCGGCGGTCAGCGCCGCCGCGTCGATCAGCGCCATGTTCGCGCCCTGGCCGAGTTGCGGGCTCGTCGAATGCGCCGCATCGCCGATCACCGCCAGCCGTCGGCCCGCCGGGATCGGCAGCGTGTGATGGTTGTAGTGCGCCGGCGTGAACTGGTCGAAATCGTCGATCTGGTCGGTAAGTGGCGACAGTGTCGGCCAATGGGTGAGGATATCGGCCTTCAGCGCTTCGAGCCCCCGTTCGCGCACCTTGTCGATCTCGCCGGTGTGCACGCTCCAAAACAGCGCCGCGCGGTTGACACCGTCGCCGAGTGCGTCGCCGAGCGGCAGCACGCCGATCATCACGTTGGCGCGCCGATAGTGCTGCTGCAGCGCCAGCGGATCGACCACGTCGTCATCGGCCCGCACCGTGGTCCACAGCGCCCCCCAGTCGAGCGGCGCGGCGTGGACAAGCTCGTGGGCAAAGCGCTTCAGCGGCGACCGGCGCCCCGACGCATCGATGGCCAGGTCGAAACGCCCGCTCTTGTGGCCGGTAAGGTCGGCCAGCCGGACGCCGTCGCCCGTGTCCTCGAGCCGTTCGACCTCGAACCCGGTCTCGATGGCGATGTCTTCGCGCCGCACTTCGGCAAACAGGGCCTCGAACAGCGCCGCGCGATGCACGCCGAGCCCCGGCGTCTTTTCCGGACCGTCGGCATAGCGCACGTCGAGCACGGCGCGCCCGCTGAGGCCGTCCACCCCGTGCAGGCGCTCGATGCGCGCCGAACGGGCGCTGAGCGCGTCGAGCGCGCCCAGCGCGGCCAGCACCTTCTGCCCTGTCGGCTGCACGATCAGCCCGGAGCCGATCGGGCGCGGTTCCGAGAACCGTTCGAACAGCGTCACGCGATGGCCGTCGCGCCGAAGGAACAGCGCCGTGGCCAACCCGGCTGGCCCGGCGCCGGCGATTGCGATGTCCATCGGCAGCATGCGGTGTCCTTTCGCATTCAACGAAAGTCGGAAATCAACAGGCCGCACCGGCTTTGGCAAGCCCGAAGGGCCGACACGCCTTGACGCGGCGGCTGCGAATGCGATTGAAGGCCGCATGGGCGGCATCGGTTTCGGGCTGGAACGGACAGGATTCATGGCCTTGCGCCATCCGGTCGCGGCCCTGCTTTTCCTGTTGATGGGTTCGCTCGTCGCCGCCTGGGGCCTCTTGAACCTGCGGTTCGACGACGACGTCGTGCGTGCCTTCCGCTCCGATTCGGCAACGTACCGCGCCTTCGCCGCGATCGAGGCCGAACGGGGCGCGCTCAACAGCGTCATCGTTACCGCCACCGCGCCCGATGCGCTGGATGCCGATGACCTCAAGGCGCTGCGCGAACTCCACTACGATCTGGAATTCGTCGACAATGTCGATGCGGTGATGTCGCTCTTTTCGCTACGTCATCGCGGCGACGGGCTCGAACCGGGTGAGCCGGTCGTGCCGGACGAGTTCGGGGCGGCCGATGTCGCGACGATCCTGGCGACGGCGCGTGCCGACCGTCTGACCCCCGGCCGCATCGTCTCCGACGATGGGCGGGCGCTGATGTTCCTCATCGTCGACGACGGCACCAGCACGGCGCGCGAATCCCGCCGGGCGCTGCTAACCGCCATCGAGAATGCCGCGTCCGCGCGCGCCACGCAGCGGCTGCGGATCGATGTGCTCGGCCATGATGCCATCCGCTTCGAGATCGCCGATGCCATCAAGCATGACCTGCTGCTGTTCACCACCGGCGGCGGATTCGTCTCCATGCTTCTGGCGCTGTTCTGGTTCCGCTCCGTCCGGCTCACGCTGCTGGCGGTGGCGCCCCCGGTGATCGCCGTGCTCTGGGTACTCGGTTTTTCGGCCCTTGCCGGCATCCCCTTGTCGGTCACCACCGATGTGGTGCCGGTGCTGCTGATCGTCGTGGCGTTCACCGATTCCATGCATCTCGTCCATGCGCTGCGCGTCGAGCCGATCGGTCCCGGCGACCGCACCGCCGATGCGCTGCGCCGAGTCATCCTGCGCGTCGGGCCGGCCTGTGTCCTCACCTCGCTGACCACGGCGCTGGCCATGCTGTCGCTGGCGCTTACCCGCTACGGCGCGCTCACGGATGTGGCGCTCATGGGCGGCGGCGGGGTCCTGGTCGCCTTCTTCGCCGTCATCATGGCGTTTCCCGCCTTTGGAATCGTGCTGGTGCGCGACAGCGATCTCGGCCGCCATTCCGACGACGCCGTGCCGGGCAAGGGCTTCGCGCAGGCGGTCGCCCGCATCTTTCCCGCCCGGCCGCGCCTGATCGTCGCCCTTGCCATCCTCGTGCTTTCTGCCGGCGCCATCGGCCACCTGACCAACCGGCCGGATTTCAACACCTACGAGAACGTGCCCGAAAACTCCGGAACGCTCGCCGCCTCGGTCGAGGCCGAAACGCGCTTCGGCGGCCTGTTCACCCTGTGGGCGCCGGTGACCGGCCAGCCCGGCGCGCCGCTGGCCTCGCCGGCGGGATGGGCGCGGCTGAAGGCGGCGCATG
>WPCI01233610.1_pt1 | contig 14663 bp, 28 predicted proteins | sample 5399871 | NCBI WGS metagenome assembly WPCI01 (sample SAMN12869469, study PRJNA574797) | sludge metagenome | isolation source: wastewater treatment of pH7 | place: China:Beijing | collected 2019-05-20
TAACTCCAATCATTTATGCCTCGGATCTGGTTTATATTTAATTTCTTGTCACATAAGTAACAAGTTTTAACTTTTGTTTTTCTCCATCTTTGTTTCTTCATCGCCGCTCCTCTTTTCTTATTCGAATAACTATTTTGTTTAAATTTCATCTTCGATTTCTATCTTTACAAAATCGACTGATTCAGAATAATATCCGTTCGATTCCCCTAACCAACGAAGCGTTACGTATCCCTTGATTGTCGCTAATTTATAAAACGTCCAAGTGCTACTTCCCCAATCATTATCTGGGCCATCTTGACTAACTTCTTCTGCCATTGTTATAGGCGAACCAATAAGATCATCTAAATCCCCGATAATTTCTTCAATTCCAACTGACTCGCAGCAATCTTGTTGGTGATACATCTTGTAAATTTCCCCATCAGAAGTATAGAACAACAATTCATCTGGAACGTCTTGTTTAATTTCTGTTAAAACTTTTCCTTCTAAAATATCAAATGATACATAATCCATTTCTCATCCACCCTTTCTATTCAAATAACGCTTTTGTTTAGTTTTTATCCTCCGATATTAGGATTGATACATTTCCACTTATAATCATCAAACTCAATCGCTACATCCTTAATAATTTCACCTTTATGAATCTCAACATCTTGGTTAAATTCCATGCCACGTTCAAAGGCGTAAATTTTAATGTCCACATTGTATCTTTTAGACAATACTGCTAATGGCGCTGGATCTATCCCCCAAGCTGCTTTAAATCCTTCAAGAACACAAACTTCTATATTTGTTTCCTCTTCAGCAAATTCAAAGCATATGTTATTCTCAATGAAGTTTCTGCGAGTTCCTTTGATATGAAAACCATCCTTCGCTCTAATATTTAGTTCCCATTCATCCTCTTCCACTTCTTTTTCAACAGGAATTTGACCTAAAAGACCACCTGGTATTGGATATAATGCTTCTAATAAAAACTTTTTAACATCCTCTTTTGTTCCTCTTACTTTTAAAGTACCTTCACACCAATTTGGCATATCTCTCATTCTCCTTTTCTAATAAAATTCAAATTTTTGTTTTACTTTACTCCCGTTGATCCAAACCCACCAACGCCACGCTCGCTATCCGATAGTTCGTCCACTTCTTCAAAATGAGCTGTTATTACTGGCGCTATGACGCCTTGAGCTATGCGGTCATTTTGATTTATCACGAATTCTTCTTTTCCGAAGTTAAATATAATAACTCCAATTTCACCCCTATAATCACTATCGATAGTGCCGAAATGAACTTGAATACCATTTCTTTTAGCTAATCCACTTCGACTTCTTACTTGCAATTCATATTTAGGGGGTACTTCAAAACACAAACCTGTTCTAATAAATTCATACCCTAACGGTGGTACAACGATTGTTTTATTGTTTGTATATGCATGTAAATCGAAACCAGAGGAAAACTTGGTTTGATATTTAGGGATTATTGCGTCCTCTTCTGTTTTCTTAATTTTCAATCTTAAATTCACATTAATCTCTCCTTGTTCATTAATTAGTTGTGTAATCCATCAATTTTTCTCTAGCTATTTTTACCGCTTTTTCAGCTTCTTCCAAAGTATCGAAATGCTCACTGAAAACCAATTTTCTTTTTAAATAAACTCTTGCTCTATATTTATCTGAGTCTCTTCTATAACTAACGCCTCTTACACCCGTAATACTGTTTTTATTACTAGATTTTCTGTTTTGTTGATTTTCTTGTGTTGTAATAACACGCAGATTACTTCTTCTGTTATCCAAAGTGTTATGATTTATGTGATCTACTACATCCGATTCGTTTGGACTCATAATCCATCTATGAAGTTTTGCACTTGTTCTTTTTCCGTTATCTTTATAAATGTTAGCCGCTACATAAAGTGTTCTTCCCTGCGGAGAATAATGAACAATCCATGTGAAAGGCATCTTTTTGACTAGTTCTAAGTCTTTTGTTTCTATTAAAGTTTCTAAATTGCCGTATTTTTTACTTTGTATAAAAATCGCCGTTGTATCGCCTCTTATCTCATATTTATTTTTCATTCCGTTACGCCCCTTTTAATGAACTTTCAATTCGTTGCTTACGTATAACTAGATCCTCTAAATTACCTTCTGTTTTCTTTTTCTCAAGCCCTAACATATTTAAATGTAGTTTCATGTTGCTTATATCTGAATTAACGCTTTCTAGTTCTGATTCAAGTTGAATTCTTGTTTCTTTCTTCATGCAATCCCTCCTACAGTCCTAATTCTGCTGCAAACTCTCCAAACTCAAATCCAACCAACTCTTTTCCACTTGGAAACACTGTAACCGGTACGCTCATGTAGTTCTTATCGGCTAACCACTCTACATACTCTTTGTTTTCCTCAATATTACGAGTTTCATATTCTACTTTTGCAGCATTTAGCGCCCATTTAACTTCTTCACAGTTCTTGCAATTGTTCTTCGTATAAACAACGATCTTATTTGCCATTCTCTTCAGTCTCCTTTGCTCCCATTAATAATTGAGTTACTTCGTAAGTGCCATGCTCTGTATATTTCATTGTTCTTCCTCCTTGTATTTAGATAAGATAGTCGTTAAAGCAATTGCCGTTCCCTCATTCGCAATCCATTGCCCTTTGTAATACCCAGCAAGTCCTAAATCTTCAGCTTCGTAAGCTTTATCAGCTTCTTTCCTGTTTTCCACTGCTGATTGCTGTAACTGTTCGATATACTCTTCAATCTCTTCTCTCATAGGTCCCAACTCCCTTTTATGGGTATTATTGTTCCAAATGTGTATTCATCACCGTTGAACTCTACAGCATTCCCAAACAACTCATCATTTCTATGCCATTTGAATGTAGGGTCTAATACGCCTTCTGATTCGAAATACAATTTTCCAGATTGCATAGTCGAAATGGATTCGCCGACTTGTTTCGCACACTTTATAGCAAATCTCTTTTTATCTTGATAAATGTACTTTGAATCTCTGTTCTTTCCATATTTGTAAGTGATACATTGCTTCAATCGTCTATGTCTCATTCTCCCTATCTCCTTTTAGTAGCCCCGCTAGTTCCTCACAACTCCCTTCGAAGAGATCGCGTCCGTCCGGTAGCTTGTATATGTGATTATCGATTAATTTGTTGATTAAAACGTCTTGCCTGTCCATGTTGCCTCCTAGCTGATTTGTTTCTTTTTATACTTACGTGGCGGTTTGGTAGCTGCTTCGTATGGATCCATACCTTTATCCATCCTTGCGTAAAATGAAGATGCGCTAATCCCATTTTCTTTAGCTATTTCTCTTAAAGACTCCCACTGTTTGTGTTTTTTTGGTGTTGTTACTGCTTCAAAAGGGTCCATACCACTTTTAAGCCTTTTATATAATGTTGTATGGCTAATCCCATTTTGTTCCGCTAACTTTTTTAATCCGGCATTTAATCCTATCCCGTATTTCTTCTTTCTAACTGGTACCGTTATAGCGCGTTCTATCTCCCATCCACGCTTATTTACTCGTAAATACACATTCATTTTGCTAATACCGTTACGCGCTGCAATCTCGTAATCTTCTTCTGTTGGAACTGCTTTGTATTTCATTTACCCGTCACCTTCTTTTTTCTCACTGGTTTTGTTGCCGCTTTATGATGACCCCAACCGAGTTTTCTCCTTTGATGAAAAAGCTCCACTTTTATTCCGTTAGCCTTCGCTAATTTAAGCCATTTATGATTTTCTCCTTCATATTCATGCCTAACCGTTCCAGGTGGCGCTGTTAAGGCTTCCTCTAGTTCCCATTTATCAGATATATATAGGCGATAATATAGTGTTTTTGTACCTATTCCATTAGCTTTTGCCTTTGCTCGTTCCTCATCGGTTAGCCAACGATCTAAAGCCATTTTCAGATTGCCTCCTTCTTAGCTCGATGTTTAATGTTAGGCGGTGTGGTTATTGCACGTTCTATATCCCATTTAAGTACAAAGACTCTAGTTCTTAACGTTCGTTTCCCTATGCCGTTATTCAGTGCTGTGTGGTACTGTGACGGCGTTATTATATCTATTTTTGAATGAGCTCTTTTCGTGCATTCTATTGGTGATAAAACGGGTGTCTTCGCTGCATCGTCAGGAGTCCAGTTATAACGCTTAATTCTAGAGAAAAACGTGTCATATGAGATACCATTCTGCTGTGCCAATTCCCATTGTTTTGCATACTTCTCTTTTAAACTAACGAATAGAGGTTTACTAATCGCGTCTTCTACACTCCAACCATTAATGTTAATCCTCTGATTTACCGTACTCTTCTTGATTCCGTTTTGTTTTGCGATTTCGTATTCTTCCCAAGTAGGAACAAGATTGTATTCCATAAAGTTTCACCTTCCTCACTTTAAATTAGTTACAACAACGTCTCCCTGTTTCTATTGGAGGAACTGTGGCTGCCAATTCTATATCCCACTTATAATTACGTATCCGTGAGTGAAATGTTTGATAGTTAATCCCATTCATTTCAGCTAATTTAGCCATTTTCTTAATAAATTCAGATGTCTTTTTAACTGGTTTTGTAGCTGCTTCTTCTGGGGTAAATCCTAAAGTAAGGCGACTATAAAATGTATTAGGATTCATTCCATTCTTCACTGCGATTTCTAACCATATTTCAGATTGGCTTTTTTTCGATTTGCGTTTTTTTCCTGGCGGCGTTGTAACAGCCTCTTCAACATCCCATGCACAGTTATAAACGCGATTTCTTAATGTATTTTTGTTTATTCCATTTGCTTCGGCTCGTTTGTAATCAGATTGACTTAAAATTCCTGTTTTCATTTCAATCCTCCTAATCCAAATCCATAATCTCCGCTAAGGTCCTTTTGCTTACTACCGTTTTTATAATTTGAATCCTTCCATGCTTTGCTACGGCATCGCTCTTTGCATCTTCTTCGCTTTTTACTTCAAACCAATCTATTTTTTGCTTCTCATCCTGATCATAGAAGTGAACTTCAAACGTAGGCGTTATTGCGTTATGACTATTGCTATGCAGGGATTTTTCTGAAGTACTAGTTGCTGCATAATCAAAAGTTCCTATGACATCTTCAAACGAAAGTTGACCGCTTTTCATGACGCAATTCCTTTTTTCTCTTCCTGCTGCATACGATGGATTTCCATTAGTCTCGCTATAACGGCTTGACGCTTTTCGTCTACCTCTTCAGGTGTCTGGTTCGCCGCTTCGCAACCACATGGCCCAAACTGATACATACCTGTTCCAATACCATCTTGAATTACACCTGTTCCGTTACACGCGCACATAATCGTCATCCTTTCTGATTACCACTTCGATTCTTTGATCTGATATCTGAGCTGCCGCAAAGGCCATATTGTTATGACCAGCTATGTTTAAACGTAGTTTATTGAAGATGTATAGTAATTCTTTATCTGAAAATTCAATCTTTTTATCTGTTGGCTGTCGCAATAACTGCCCTTCCATTTTTTCTAACACATCAATTTCAATACTGATTTTTTCTTCCTCAATTAACTGGTGTACTTCCCTTATGCTCTTACGGTATCCATAACGTTTCCCCACCGCTTTGATTAAGTCGAACAGTGTTTTTGTTTCAATTCTTCTTACGGTTGGATCGCCGTAACAAATTGAGCAAGCTGTAATCATTTTTTCTTCAATGTACACTTCGTGTATGTCGATGTTATCAATTGGTGCAGCGCATATATCGCAATATGGTTTAGACGGAGCTTGTACATCATCAAATAGCATTTTTATATCCTCCTTAGAATGGTAGAACTTTTCTTCTATAATCCTTTGTATCTTTGAAAACTAACGCTCTAAACCCATTAAAGATACGCGATACAATTCGTTCATCATATGCGCCCTCTAAGCGCTCTCCTGTGAGGTTTGTTGTAAAGATAGTAGATTTACCTTGCCTTCCATCAAAAACATCGAACAGCACCCTATTAATGAAGTTTGTTGCTTTTGTATCTGTGTCTAGCGCACCTAATTCCGCTCCCAAGTCATCTACTATCAATACTTCAGCTTGTACTAACGTTCGTATAATTTCGTCCTCAGTTAAGGAGGAATCTTTTTTGAATGTACTCTTAATTTTCCGTAGCAATTCACCGACTGTAACAAAAACGACTGGTATGCCAGCTCCCGCGAGTTCTTCTGCAATAGCGTAAGCAAGATGTGTTTTCCCTGCGCCACAATTCCCTGCCATAATCGTATTAAATATCTTTCCATTGCGATAATCCTTTGCGATGACCTTTGCAAGTTCAAGGTTATTCGCTCCTTCCTCGCTAGTAGGTTGGTAGTTATCAAAGTTTGCTTTTTTGATATTGCTATCAGCAATCATGCTTTGTTGATGGAATAAATGTTTTTGCTTATTCGTTTGATCAGCTTCCCATTTTATTTGTTCATGTTCTTGAAGCTTTTTACTTTCGTTTTCAAGGTAGCACCGAGGACATACAACTTGTCCTTTGAAATTCATTTTTGTCATTTTATGAGTTTCACAAGTATCAGAAGCCATAGTCATATTGACCCTTTTGGCTATAGCGTCTGGTACTGCCGCTATCGCTCTCTGCATTGTAATTCGCTCCTTTTCTTGATTTCATTTGAATTGTTAACTGGTCGAACTTTTCGCGTAGTTTCTTAGGAGATAAGATATTACCTTGCCAGAATGGGTCTGCTTGGCACCAATCAATAACATCTTTAATCTCTTGTGGTTCTCTGTTATCGCGTTCTCGCATTAATCTAAATTCATTCGCCCATGAATCGAAGTTGGGCTCTTTTTGTTTAGGATTATTACCCTTAATTAGTTCAAATAAATAATTAGCCCCATTAATGTCGCAAGTTTCAAACTTGTGACGAGAAGTCTTTTTTTCTTTTTCTTTTTCTTTTTCTTTTTCTTTTTCTTTTTCTTTTTGTCCCCGTATCGCGGACGTATCGTGTAACGTATCGTCAAGACCCGCATAAACACATACTTTTTGTACTAATGAGGTGTTTTCTGTGCGCTCAAGAACGAGTTTCACTAGCGATAAATCTTTAATGCTTTTAAGTTCTTTTTTGATACAATCTTCAATCGGCTTGCCACCTTTATTAAGGTTGTATTTCCCCCAATTCAGTATGCAAAGTTCTCTTGTTTCCTCGTTATAAACCACCAGGTCATGATGATTAATAAAGCGATCTAATAAAGCTTTTGCACTTTCGATTGAGTAACCTAATTCAAAGGCCATTTGCTTTCTAGTTATCTGATAAACTCCAATTTGGTTTGTATGCTCGTTTGTCATTAAATAGAGGTAAAAGTATTTATCCTCTGGTGTCATCTCTTCCGAAACTCTTGCATCCGACCAGAATGAAGTTTGTACGTGTCTGTATTTAGCCATTTAATTCACCTTCTTCATCCAACATTCGTAGCTGACATTATCAACATATCCAATTGTTCTAAATTCATGTTTACCTTGAAAACTTCTACCACTTTGTTCATAAAACTTACCGCTTTTATATACTGTTTTGATTTGTGTTACGTAGTCATAACCCCGTCTTTCTAAATCACGAACTGCTATTAACATTTCTTTCATTGATCCACGTCTTACTGGCACTTGGAACATCACGCATTCTCCCTTTCGCATAACGCTATATCGCCCTGAACCTTGATTATTTTGTATCCTGGATAGCGATCAGGAGTGATGTACTCAGTCGCTCTTAATTTCGCTTCTTTTTCGTTTTTCACGCCCTCCCATACCCATGAAGGAAGGACGACTTTTGATTGATTTTTATCTAACATAGGTTCTCACTCCTTATTGACTGTGATATAATAAAGATTCAAATATTGAGTCATTTCTTGAAAAAGAGTCGATTATTAGGCGTAGTCGGCTCTTTTTACTTTGTTCTGATGCTCTCGCGCATCAGAATATCCAGGAACCTTTCAATTAGGTGGGGAACACTTTTAGGTTCCTGAATATTCCGACAAGCGAAGGCTTGTCCTATTTAGCTAGAGTGATAAATTCCTTATGCATTTCCTCAACTTTATCTGCGCTATTATTTATCCCTCTATCTCTTAAATCTCGTATCATTTGGATGATGTTCGCCTTGTCTTCCTTATCCTTCCGCTGTTTATCCATCAATTTTCATCCCTTATATACCGTCTATCTATCCAATCCATTAAACGAATGAATCCTGCGACCAAGATAAATATAACCAGGATCATTAAATGTGATAATGTGCTTTCTTCCATCATTTAAACCGCCTCCCTATCCATTTCTGGAATGATTCCGCGTTTTGTTAGAAGTTCGTGGATGAAGAGTCTTCCCTTTTGCGTCCAACGAGTATTCATTTTTACTGATCTGCTACCATCTGTATGCACTACATCAACTGTTTTCGATTTTGTGTAACCTTTGTTTTGGTGTTTGGAGTAAAGTAACCATTGATTATTTACTTTGTACTGTACTTTTTCATCATTCAGGATTTTATTTAGCCTCATTGCTGATAAACCGTAGTCAGCTGCAATCTGTGAAACTGTTACTGTATCTTGCGATTGAAGAATTTGGTCTAGGTATGTAATCTTTGATGCGTTTTCTGCAACCTGTTGTGTTAACATAAGGTTCTTTTGTTCAGCAACCTGTCTCGCTTGTTGTTCCTGCTTCAGTTGTGACGCGAGACCGATAATTAAGTCTGGATCTTGAAGTAGAGCGTTGATTGTTTTCGGCGCCATGTATGCTCCGTGTTTTCTAATAGAAGGAAGCACTTCACTTGTTACCCACTTTTTGAATTTCTTAGCGCTTGGCAACTTGCTTGAAAGGATTAAAGAGTATAAACCTGATTCGTTAATTACTTTCTGGTTTCGATTTTGTCTGCCATCCCAAATTGGGAGGTCAGCTTTTTCGTCTTCATCAACATGCATTTGAATAGCTTTCGATGTGTTGTTGTATCCTAGAACCTCAGCTACATCTTTAGCTACAAACCAAACATCTTCACTTTGTACCACCGTTCGAACTTGTCCGAACTCTTCATTATTGAAAACTTGTAATTGATTCATTTTTCTTTCCTCCTATATGTTACTCTCAGGGTAACTATAAGTTAAAAAAATTTCTATTTACTCAACAAGTGATCCACTGTAACTCCGAAATATTCTGCATATGCACATAGCGTTGGTAAACTTGGATTCTTCTTCCCTGTTTCATATCTAGAGATTGTAGCTTTCGCTCTACCAAGCCTTTCTCCTAATTCACTTTGTGACAATTTATGTTGAATACGAAGTTTATGTAATAACTCGTTGTTGACTTTATTTGGTTTCATTTGTCATCACCTCGTTTACAATTTTGATTATACACCTATGTTACCCTAAAGACAACATTTATTTTTAAAAAAGTTTTTTATTTGTTTTTTAGGGAATAACTAAAATAAAAAATCACCGAAAAATATAAAAAGTTTGATATAAATATTCTGTTTTTCGTTTACTTAAAGGTAACTTTCATATTAATATATAGAAGAAGGTGACCCACGGGGTAACTTTCCTAAGGGGGAAAAATTAAAATGTTCAATGAACGATTGAAACAATTAAGAATTGAAAACAACTACACTCAGCAAGAATTAGCTGATTTAACTGAACTATCAAAACCGACAATTTCTCGATTCGAGGGTAATAAGAAGACTCCATCAAGAGAGTCAGTGACTAAGATTGCTAAAGTGTTTAATGTTTCTACAGATTATCTATTAGGTTTATCAGATCACAGGAATCTAGATGAAAACCAATCTTCAGAAGTGAAAGTGGAATTAAACAACATGATCAATAAAATTGAAAAACTTAGTGAAGACCAACAGAAAATGATATTAAACATGATTAAAGGTGCAGTAAACAGTTTAGACGATTGATGGCGAAGTTCAGCTGACAATCGTCTATTTTTTTATTTACTCTTCTGATTGGAATTGATTCATTTGCTCCATGATTGTATTTAACGCTGAAATTGCCCCTTGATCCCCACTCTTTGCTGCGCTAATTAACACTTCTAACTCTGTATACTTCTCCATCCTAAAACCCCCAACTTCTCCATAGTAGTTTGTGAATTATTCACATAGTTTCGGTTTTTGCTTTTTTTTATAAAAACCGAACTTCCCCTAAAAGCACGAAATGCGATCATCCTTTTCAGGACAATCGCATTCGAATATCTATTATTAAATTTTACCAGCCGCCACCGCCTGGTTCATTTGAATACATAATTACATTTTCGTAGCCTGCTGCTTCTTGTTTTGGCTCTTCAACTTTTTTATCAGCTGAGAAAGCGAATACTCCAGCGATTGCTAAGATCGGTAAAAGCATTAAAATCTTTTTCAATAAATTCACCTCTTCTCATAAGATTATTATACCATTTTTTCAATTATAGCCCAAGTATAATTTCGGTAAATTTGCATAAAAAAGGCTCTTCTTTTCTAAAAACATATTGTGTGACTTTTCTAATAAATATTTATCATTTCTAGCTAATCCCATATAACACGTTTGGAATTCATTTAATGAACCATTTTCTTTTTCAATCTCTAACAAATACGTTTCTGCTTTTTCTTTGTTTCCTTTTCGTAATTCTAAATATACATGCCCGTCCTTATCTAGACCGGAATATACATCTTGTATGTCACGATAATGATGGATTTTCAAAAAGATTAAAGTGTTATACACTCTTTGTATTTTTCTTTTTATGTCTTCATTATCTTTGAATTTCACATCATTCAACATTGACAGCGCGCATTCTAAGTACTTCTTAGATCTTCTGTAATCTTCGAATATATACGATTCTCCTAAGTTATAAAACGCATTAGCTTTTTGAATTGCAAAATTTGGATTTTTGTCGCAAATCTTAAAAAGTTCTATGGAGTGTTTACGTGCATTTTCAATTTCATTTTGCATTAAATACGTTACACACATACCCTCTTTTATGCGAACTAAATAGCTATTGCGGATGAACTTATTTGAAATTTTAAGCGCTTTTTTCTCTACACGAACTATCCTTTTGAATAATAATTTATATTCTTTCATTTGATAAAGCGTTTGACATAATAGTATTTCGATAAAGATTTTCATTTCTTTAGATGAAACTTCACTCTTTTTACTATCTAAATCATCATAAAACGTGTAGGGGTCGTACTTTGGTTCATTACCTTGTTTGTCTCTGCAATGTTCGTAAATCACTTGATAAACACTTGCCCATTCTCTATTGAGTTCTGTCGGAGATGTTAACTCATCAGCAATTAACTCTTTTAGAGAATCGAATTCTCTACGGAACGCTGCATACTCTAAAGCTTCCCTTTTATTTTCTGGTTTTGCGTATGACAGATAGTCGAAAATCATATCATTTTTAATCTCTGGAGCTGGTTGCTCATATAACCGCATAATGATTTTCACTAAATAAATGAAACTAATTTCAGTGTGGCCGTTAAGGATGTCAGATAAAGTACTTTTAGCAATCCCAATGTACTTTGCTAACTCTTCTCTAGTAATTTTCGAAGCGAATAGATCATCTGAAATTTTTCTTATTAATCCATTCATTACCTGAATTTTATCTTCCTCAAACGTTATGTCATTCACTACGTTTTGCCCCCTTGTTGGACAAAAAAGACACGTTACCCTAGATTTCTTACATTTACAGGAAAACGTGTCACTATATCTAGGTTGTGTGTTATAATTATGTATGAGACTTATGACAAGTGTTTTCCCTAGGCGTATTAGGGAGGACGGTGTAAGAGTGCGACCAACACTACTTGCACAGTCATGGGTCTTTTTTACGTCCGATTATTTTATTATTTTCATTTTATCACATTTTTTCCAAAATTCAGTCGTGTAGTTATCTGATTTTTGTTGAGAAAGTTGAAAAAACGTTATATACCAACGTTTCTCAATTGACATAAAAATAAAATATACAATGTTGCATCAAGACCTCACATGCATATTTTACCACAAAATCGAACTTTTGTTCTAAGTATTTTTATCTGGATTAAAAATTAATCATTTTACCTTTATAAAGTTTCATAATTAATCGTTTTATCCAAATATATACCATTAGCTTCCCTCGTTCGCTTATAATTGTCACAGATTAAAAAGGGCGGTGAATAGTCATTGCTTAGCGAACGGCTAGTATATTTTCGCAAGAAAAACAAATTAACTCAAAACGATGTTGCTCACCATTTAAACGTTGTTCGTTCAACGTATACCAATTGGGAAGCAGGAAGATCAGAACCAGATGTTTCAACTCTTATTAAGCTATCTGATTTATACAACATTAGTCTGGACAACCTGGTCGGCAGAGAATACCGAATACCACCGCAAGTTGAGGTTATATTAGATCAAATATCTACCTTGGAAACAGAACCACAAAAGAAAGCACTTAACCTCTTAGTGGAATATACATACTTGATAAAAAAGTATTTTATGTAGGTCTCACGCTCCTCATTTTGACTCATAAGCATCTTTGTTTATCAAGACGATACTAATCTATTGTTAAGATTCTGAAACGAAATACGAAGCGTTGCAGCGCTCGATATTTTAAATTAAAGATATTGTATTTGAATCCATAATATAAGAAAACATTTCCAAAGGATAGTGGTAAAAATTTACAAAATATCACAAATCCAACCAACAGGACTATTTGGTCCTGTTTTTTATTTTTCTTCGACAAAATATGACAAAATAGTTGTAACTGTTTCTGTTATGATAAACACGAAAATCTTACATTTTATCATTGGGGGAACTACATAATGGGGAAAATTTTTAAGTTTGGGTGTTTAGGAATCATTGCTTTAATCGTACTCGGTGCTATTGGAGCAGCATTAAGCGGAGGAGACGACAAGAAAGAAAAAGCTTCTACTGAACCAAAACAAGAAACACAAGCACCAGTTGCTAAAGAAGAGCCTAAAAAAGAAGAAGTGAAAAAGGAAGAACCTAAGAAAGAAGAAGCTCCGAAAAATAAACCTGGAATTAGCAAAGCTGAGTTCGATAAAATCCAAAACGGAATGAGTTATGACGAAGTTAAAGCTATCATTGGTAGCGACGGGGAAGTTTTATCAGAGACTGGGCAAGCTGGAGAACAATTCCATACAATTATGTATAAATGGGATGGAGAAAAAGGATTTGGCGCTAATGCGAACTTCATGTTCCAAGAAGGTAAATTACAAAATAAATCTCAATTTGGTTTAAAATAAGGAAAGCACTCATAAGAGTGCTTTTTTATATTCCTAATAATTGCTTTTTCTTCGCTCGGAACTCTTCTTCAGTAATAACTCCTTGATCTAACAACTCTTTATACTTCAATATTTCATCTGCACCACTTACTGATGCAGAAACTTGAGGTTTACTTTTATTAACTAGGATACTCTCAATATACTCTTTAATTTCTACAGCCATTTTTTCTTCTTTTTTTGTAAACATAACTGTGTTTTCATCTGCAGCTGCAGCCATAACTCCTTTTTTACTTTCTTGACTACCCATGAAAATAAATTGTATGTAACCATTTGTGAAGAAATTGGCTTTTTTAATTTGAATACCAGTCATGTTGTTAATATCAATGGTTTTTTCACCATCTAATCCATGATTAAAAAAGTTCAAAGCTCCTCTTCGCTTCAGTCGAATGAAGTTACCCTCTATTCTTACTACTGTTTTCCCTGCCCCTTTAAACTCAAATGTTCTATCCAAGCTCTCCACCCCTATAATTATATAATGTATTACTCAAATATTATAACGCTGAATCTTTATTTACAAAATATAGATTTTATCAACATTTCTCAATGTGCGAAACAACTAAACATGGTAAAATAATATTTGGATTGGCGTCCAATACATATTATTAAAATTAAGATGGTTCAAGTCGGAGGAAGGCACCTTAGGGTGTCTTTTCTTTATTTTGCTAATGAATAGATTGTCCTCTTCTATATAACTCTTTAAAATATAAAATGTGCCATCTTTGCCCTTCCCTTATGAAGGGAGGGACAGGAATGAAAAAACGTAAAAAAAAGGCGACCAAAAAGACAGAACCCCAGTCTTTTGTAAGTAATCTAGCATCGTGGACGACAGTACTGAGAAATATTCATTATTTCTTCACGCAAAGCCAGTTTGTAAAACATATAATTCAATTCATCAAAGAACAAATTGGAATGTAAAAAAGTGCTGCTATGATTAGCAACACTCAACTCAAAAACTAAAGTAGATCGAACACTGAGCTGAAAGTACTGACCATCCTTTCTTCGCACAAGACCAAAGTGATTTAGAAGCGGCAAAGGTGTCAGTGTTCTATCTTCTACTAAGATTATATTTTATTTTATCCATAATAGACCTATATATACGTTAATAAAAAAGAAATACCCCAGCGACCAACCGGGGTATTTCATGACCGATAGGAATGAAAAAACTTGGCGACCAAACCTAGCTTTTGTGTTATTCCCATAAAATTTAAAAACTAAGCAACATCTTGTTGCACTTTTATTGTATCATTATCTTTCTCTTATTGTAATACATTAGATTATTTTTTAGATAAGAGTCCAATACATATTATTAAAATTAAGATGGTTCAAGTCGGAGGAAGGCACTTTAGGGTGTCTTTTCTTTTTTACCAAAAAGAAAATTGTATTTTAAAACGCATTGTAGATACAAAACAACCGATTTCTTATACGTTAAGAAACCGGTTGTTTTTAGGGAGCTTTTTCTTGTAATG
>WPCI01093742.1_pt1 | contig 14662 bp, 27 predicted proteins | sample 5399871 | NCBI WGS metagenome assembly WPCI01 (sample SAMN12869469, study PRJNA574797) | sludge metagenome | isolation source: wastewater treatment of pH7 | place: China:Beijing | collected 2019-05-20
AGAGCTTCAATTGTTTGTGGGTCGTAAGCATCAATAATAATTTTTGTCTTATACTTTCTAGCTAGTTTTGCAATTTTTGGGCGGATAGTTTGAGAAATAATAACATCATTATCTTTTATTTGTGTTTCAAAATTATTTTTATTTTTTGTGTTCACTGCCGGTAGATTTGGCCAGCCTGAGACATGATATAATCATAAACAGTAAAAGAATTGGAGTAATAAGTGATAGACCTAAGCATCCTAGTCTGCAGTGTTCATACAAGATATGAAACATTTTTACCTAAAATACAAAAGCAACTGTTCACTCAATATAATAATCTGCCTGAGCCAGACCAGCAGCGTGTAGAGATTATAGTACTCACCGATAACAAGCAGATGATGCTAGGCCATAAGCGTAACACTATGGTAGATATTTCTCAGGGTAAGTACATTTCTTTTGTAGATGATGATGACCGCATTGCCGATGACTATATAGCTGAGTTACTTAAGGCTACCGCTACTGATGCCGATGCCATAGTATTTAAGGCTGAGGTGAGCTTAAACGGTGAGCCAAGCAAGATATGTGAGTATTCTAAGGACTTTAAAGCCAACTACAACAATCATGGCGTATATTACCGGCTGCCTAATCATATCTGCTGCATAAAGCGCGAGGTGTCACTTAAAAGCTCATTCCCTAACCTGCTGTATGGTGAGGACTCAGGCTATAGCAAGGTACTGTTACCATTCATTAAGACTGAACACAAAATAGATAAGATACTTTATTACTATGACTACAGCTCAGAGACTACAGAAACTCAGATGTGGCGCTATAACAAGAGCAATCAGCGACCCGGCAAGCCTATAGTGGATGTAATTATACTCTCTAAGGCAGATAAGTTTAGAGACAGCCTAATGACTCAAAAGGCTATTGATAGCTGCATACGTGGTGCTAATGGCCTGCCAGTCAATATAGTTGTGATGGAGAGCGGCATTGGCCAGTACCAAGGCGCTACAACCATCCCTAAGCGTGGTAAGTTCAACTATAACCAATACGCCAATGAGGGCGCTGCTATAAGCAAGGCTGAGTGGATTATGATAGCTAACAATGACCTAGAGTTTACTGATGGCTGGCTGCATAACCTACTTGCTGCAGACAATCCTGTAGTCAGTCCACATGAGCCAACTGATGCTAGGCAAAAGGGTATCATAGACAATCAAAAAGGCTTTGAGTGCGGCAGGCATTTCAGTGGCTGGTGCTTTATGATTAGCCGCGAGCTGTGGACCAAGATAGGTGGCTTTGATACTGATGTAGACTTTTGGTGTTCAGATGATGTGGTGATAGAGCAGGTAAGGGCGGAGGGCGTAACACCTATGCTAGTCAAAGAGTCTATAGTGCATCATGCCGGGTCAGTTACCCTAAAAGGCCAGCCAGAGGATGCCCAGAATGATTTAAAGTGGCGCAATGTGTTCATATACAATACCAAGTACAGCAAAAACAAGTTTGCTAGTCATCCGGCTTACATAGAGTGGCTTAAAAATAACGATACAAAGGAGATAGCGGATGGGCTCACTAAATGATATTGGAGTAAAGTTTGATGCTGATAAAAGCTCACGCTTTCACAATTACCTAGACTTTTATGAGAAACATTTGCCCGGGCAGGACTTTAGCGGCAGGCTGCTAGAGATTGGTGTTATGGATGGCCTGAGCATGAAAATGTGGCGCGAGTACTACCCTAACGCTGAGATTGTAGGCATAGACATATTTGATAAGCAACATCTGTACAACTCTAATTGGGGTGTGCCGGAAAGCGTTAAGCTGATACCTGTAAACGGCACTGTAAAGCCACTGGTAAGCAAATTAGGTAAGTTTGATGTAATCATTGATGATGGTAGCCACTTTATGCACGACCAGCAGCACAGCTTTGAAATACTTTATTACTCACAGCTCAATAAAGGCGGTGTATACATTATTGAGGATTTATGGACCAGCTATATTGACTATTACCAGAATGCCAAGGTTACTACTCTTGAATATCTAAAACAGTTGCAAAAAAAGGGCATGAAAATGACATTTTTTAAGTACAAGCATGATGGACCGGGCATACAATCTGTATTCCCTGCCTATGAGGGGCTTGATAGTGAAACAGTAGCAATAAAGGCAGGTCAGAAATGATTTTAATAGCAGGCGGCAAAGGCTTTATTGGTAGTCATGTAGCAAAGAAGTTTGACAGCTTAGATACTGGCCTTTATGAGATTGCTGATTTAAAAGATGGTATTGATGTTTGTGACATTAAAGATGCAAGCGCCTATGACGTAATAATCCTGCTTGCAGCTAACCTAGGCCATGACATGGACATGTTCCAAGATAACCTAGCTATATACCGATGGGCTGCACGCCAGAATGCACACATTATTTATACAAGCTCTGCAGCCGTATATGCCGCTGATAATGAGGCTCATACTGAATTAAGCCCTACACCAGCACCTACAATCTATGGCCGGTCTAAGCTACTTGGTGAGCAAATCATTAGCCAAGCCTGCCCTAAGCGCACTATTTTGCGACTCGCTAATGTTTATGGCAATGGGGATGGTAACGGTGCTATAGACATATTTAAGCGTGGTGGTAATAAGATTTATGGGGATGGTGAGAATGTCCGCGACTACATCCATGTAAGCGTAGTGGCTGAGGCCATTAAGCGCATTGCTCTAAACCCGGCTGAATACAATAAAGAGATATTTAATATTTCTAGCTTTGTGCCGGTCACTACCAATGAGGCTTATATGAAATACGGTAATGAGGGCTTGGCTGCTGAGTATTTGCCTGCTCGCGGCTATGATGTCAGTTACTCGCTACTTTGGAATAAAAAGGCTATAGAGGCAGGCTTGATAGATGCAAATTAGTATTACAGTAATGGCCCATCCGGCACGTAAGCTAAATGCTGAGTATTTGCGCTCTATATTGAGCTACTACCCATTTAGTGATGTATCAGTGACCTATGACAAGGTTGCAGCCGGTACGCATGATAGTGAATGGAATAATGGGGTAGAGTCTCTTAGAGCCGGTCTAGGTAAGGGTGATTACCATGTAGTCATTCAGGATGATGCCTTGCTGACACCGCATTTTTATGAAAATATTGAGGGCGCTATAAATAACGCTCCTAGCAAATCGCTCATATCGCTATATACCGGCAAGCCGCGCCCATTTGGCCAGCGAGTGCAGGCAGCAGTAGATAAAGTGGTAGACGAGACATGGCTGCAGTACATTTTGCTTATGTGGGGTGTGGGTATCGTAATACCTACTATCCATATTGAGCCAATGATTGAATTTGTTGCAGACAGAGATGAGCCTTATGACACTCGCATTGGTATATTCTACCAGCGCAATAGGCTGCCTGTTTACTACACTATGCCTAGCCTAGTGGACCATGACGATGATTTAGACAGCTTACTTGAACATGGCAAGGCAAAAGGCGCTAGAGTGGCCCACAGGACAGCTACAGGGCTTATACGTTGGAATAAGCAAGTTATAGACATCTAAACACAAAAGCGCCCATTACAGGCGCTTTCATGCTTTAAACCACACCTCACAAGTGGGTTAGGGCTTGCTGCTGCTTACTGCCTTACGGCACACAGACCATTGAACATTTATTAACCACAAGGGGGGCGCACAAGCCGTATAACTATTTTACTCACTTATCTAAAGTTACTCTAGCCGCATCTCTAAAGTACCGGCCAACACTAGACTCCATAGGCCAGTATTTTGTTTTCTCATTTGGCTTGCCTAGCTCACTGTAATCATAGCTTGCTGCCTGCATAATTATTGTATGCATTCTGATGGCAGATATGACTACGGCCATTTGTTTATCAGTAGGCATTGGCACATTGAAAAACCGGCACTCATCTTTGACAGTTTCAGTAATCCACTCTACTAGTGTTTTGCCGTCTGGCATCTTTGGGTCTTTATGGCCTGTGTATGTCATTGCCTACCTCCTCATCTATTAGCTTTTTAGAGTCTTTGCGCTGGTTTAGTAACCAGAGTTTGCTATACCAAAAATCGCCTTTGCGCCGTATGCGGTTACGATGTTTCCGCAATGAGTGCTTAACATTTTTGATATGGCGCTTTTTAGCCATCGCTCTTGGCTTTCTCGGTCAGCATGGTCTCTGCCGGTTTGGTAGTGACCTCTAGGCCAAGGTGTGTAAGTATTAGCTCTACCTTTTCCTCTAGGGTTACATTGCACTCTTGGTAGGCTGTAGGGCAATGCTTATCGCACTGCCACTGAATAGTACCAGAGCTTTCAAATGAGTAGGTGCTGCACTTTGGTACGCAACAATAGATTTTCTTTTTGCCTTGCATTTCTTTTAACTCCATATCTCTGCCACTAAAGTAGCTTATTGTGCCGGGTGCATATACTCCGCCCGGACTCTCTATTATTCTAACTTGGTAAGGTGCAACACCACCACCGCGCCATGCTACTACTTCTACCACCATAGGGCCGCGCCTGTCAGTAACTATCGTAATATCACCAACCTTAAACTTAGGCATTGGCTATCTCACTAAAGAATTTCTTGCACCAATGACACCACTTATTATCGTAATCGCCGGGATGCCAACTACAGATATTACCTACCGGGCAGTATACGAATTTGCGCCCTCCTATAGTAACAGCGGTAAAGTGGGTTTTATCAAAGTGCTTAATTTCGTCTGTCATCTACTACAGTCCTGATTAAACCAATTCCCCAAGCCCACCACCCAATAGCCAAAGCCATTGAGCTTGCTGGTCCGGCTGAGTCTCTAGCAAATATGATGGTAGGCAACACAGCGCGCTCTTTATCGCCGGACATTCTATTACCCACAAACCATTTGTATTTTACTAGCCTCATGTACCGGCAATCCTATATAGAAATGTGTTACTAGCCTTGCCATTCTTAAGGTACTGGCGCTCTGTGACAATGTTATGGCCATCTTTGCGTAGTTCAAATATAGTGCCGCCATATCGCAAGCTGATGCGTGACAGCTCAAAATTGAATGCACCACCGGGGCGCTTAATCATCTCAAGTACTCTACCCTCTTGGGTTTTAGCCTGCAGCTTTGTACGGCCCACATGGGCTGGTAGATTGAGTTGCGGTAGCCGGGCGCGGCCATCTGGCTTTAATCCCTCTAGCACATATGATTTCAGTACGTTTTTAGCAGTAGTAACACCTCCACGTTTTACAGTCCTGACATGTCTACCGCTTGTAATTGCCTCAATATAATTGAGCTGATAACTTGTAAGCTCAATGCCAAAGTAAGCCTTAGCAAAGCGCTGAAAGTCTGATATTTGAGCCTTGCCCATTGGCTCTACTTTGGGCGGTTCTACTCGCGGCATAATACACCTCCAATCCGTTATTTATTGCCACACTCTTTTGTGCCATCGCTATAAACGCGGTGGCGGCAGGTGTACCCCATACTCTCTTTAAAGCACTCCTGCATACTAAACCAACTACGCACCTTGTAATACCAAAGCCATAGCCTAAACCTCATAATTTGCCCTCCTGTAGTATTAACGGTATTTGCTTGGACCATGAATTATCATAGGCACTGATGCCACTGCCACCTATTACAATGCCCTGCGGTTTCTCATCTGGCGCATCGTACTTGGTCATTTCGGGCAGTCTGGCAATCCATTCAGGTATCAGCTCTAAGAGCCGTATACAGCGCCCTCTGTCTGCTGCATCGCTTGGCGGCATGTTCAGGCCCGGCTTAAAGTTAATGTATTGGCCTCTGCCTACCATATGCCTAGCTAGAGCTAAAGATGATGTGCCGGTATCATCAGAAAATGCCCAATGCATTGCACGTATCTCTATAGGCTCGTTATGGCAAAAGGTTGGTTTTTCGCACAGTGGGCAGCAACTAACATTATTGATTACTTTGACTGTGTAGGCTTGATTGGCCTTATAGTTTCGGTCACATATTTTACTCACCCCCTGTTACCTCCGCTATAGTCAATATAAGTATTGCTGTACCAGAGCGCCTGTTTTCGGGTGTTTGGTACTCGCTTGATAATGCCCTTTTTAGCAGCACGCTTGAATACACCGCCTAATGGTGTGTAATCCTCTAGGCCATAGTCAGCACTCTCTAAAAAGATAATGAGCATATCAGCAACAATGTATTTGTTTTCACGCGCTAGGGCCTCTAAAAGCCTGTCTGCTGCATCGCGCCATGTTTGGCTTTTACCGTCAATCATGTCCGCCCTCCTTGTGCAGCCGGTTAAGTTCTGCTGTTAGTTTCTTATTGGCTTTGGCATCAATCTTTTTTTGAGTGGCTGCATCCTCTACTACCACTACCTGCACAAATGCTTTTGCTTGGCAGGATTTTACCGGGCAGTTTTTGGTGATGTGTTTAATTGGGTTTGACATGCTTACCCTCCTCATGCCCCTTACGCATTTGAATGGCTACATTGCGCCGGGCTTTAGCGGCAAATACTTCACGCTCTTTTTCTGGTAGGGCGGTGATTTCCTCGCTAAATTCGGTGGTGGCTATTGCTTTGCAATCAACAACCGGGCATGGGGTCTTGACCCTAAAGCGCTCCATGCTACTTACCTCCGCACTGCGCCGCCTGTGGTTGCGCTGTATTAAATGGTGCATTGTGTTCTGCTATGGCTTGCTGCTTTTCTGCAGTACCTGCCGGGGCGTGCTTATCACACTCAGGACCAAGCGGTATGCTGTCACCGTATGGGCAGCCTGTAGGCTCTAGTTTGCATATAGGCTGAGTGTTTGCATCATCCTTATAGCCAATGAGGTATGAGCCTGCTGGACATGTCTGAGCGCTCTGCTGCGCGTTTGCTGGCTGTGGGTTAGGCTTTACCAGCTCTGCAGCTATTAGGCCAATGAGTAGGCCCACAATGATTGCTATGCCTGCATCTGCCAGACCGCTTACTCTGTAGGTCATCGCTTTTTAGTGCCTTTCAATGTGATTAGGCAAGCAGTTGCGAAAAACATAAGCCCAAGTATTTGAAAAAATAATGTCCACTCCATTTACTTAACCTCTGACACCGTTACGTTAGGCTGAACAGTCCAAGGTGCTTTTACGGTAAAGTATTTGTTTGCAGATACAACTACCTTAATGCGCTTATCTTGAGCAGCATTATTAACCAACTCTTTGTATGGTGAGTTTGGTGGCAAGCAGTACCGGCTTTGGTTTTCCTCAGTGACTGGTGTGTTTTCACCGGCCCGGACACTAAAGCAGGTAGCATCACTAATAAAGCGGTTATTGGTAGTGTTATAGACTATGCCGCTGACCGTTTCATTTGATAGCTTAAACCTTACGAAAAATAGAGCAAAGATAGCGCCTATGATTAGCAGTAGTACAAACAATCCACCAATTACTTCTATAAAACCTTTTTCATTATTACGCATGTTATTTGCCTCCTAATATGGCATCTGCCTGAGCTAATAGTTGCTCCGGGTCAGTATCGTTAATTAATTTTTCTGCACCCTCCATTGAGATTTCTAAGTTAGTATACTCAATGGCGTTACCTTTAGCGCGAGTCCGGGCGCTCACTAATGACTCACCGGCCAACTGTAGCTGCTTGCCTGCTTTGGCGTATGCTGCAGCCTCAGCTACCCTAGCCTCAGCCTCTACAATCTGCAGCTCTAAGTCACCTTTAATCATTTCTAGGCGCTCTCTGGTGCTTTGCATCCGGTTTTTCATATCTACCAGACCTTTGCGTGTATTGTCAGCTACGACCAACCGGCGCGCCCATTCACGCTTTTTGATAGGGTCTTTGCAATTCCTATAGGTAGTGGCTGCAACAGACCGGGCGGACTGAGCTTTTTTAATTTGGTTGCCCACTTCTATAGAGCGAGTAACCCCAATGGCTGACAGTACCTCTTGCTGATTATCTTTGAGTACCTTTACATCCTCCTGCTGGATGTCTACAAGCGCCTCAGTCTCACCTTGGCTTAGGCGCACACCATGCGGCGCTTTGAGCTTGATACCCACCTTAAACCTGTTAATAAAGCCGGTCATGCCTGATGTGTATGGTGACTGTGCTTTAGCTTTTGCCATTTCAAACCTCCAATTCATTTTCTAGATTTAATAAATATTGCTCATCACCGGTATGTAAATAAGCCTCAAACTGCTGGCTATTCTGCTCATCAGCCGGGTAGTACTTGCCATCCACTTTGAAAATGGTAATGACCTCTGCGTTTTTACGCATTACTTTGCCTACTAATTGAGCCATCTTAATCATTCCCCTGCTCGCTTAAGGCAACCATAATATCTATAATTTGCTGAGTTTTCTTATCATCTTGGACTTTTTGCCATGCCTCTAGCTCATCGCGCGCCTCCCGGACAACATAGCGCATAGCACCAAGAATGTTTAGCCAGCCATTCATGTATTCAGCGCCACGCTCGGCAAACTTGAATTTGGCATTACTACCATCATTATCAACAAGTGACACTCTATTTTTCTCAAAGTCAATCTTAACCCTAAGAGTTGTGCCATCGCTAAACTCATATTTCTTGATTTTTAACAGCTCTACAGCCATGCTATTTTTCCCTCACTATTAAATTAACATCACCTAATCTGGTACTTTGGATGTCATCTATAGCAATGAGCATATCGCACTGCTGTTTGAGTTGCTGGTATTCTAGCTTGCTGGCATAACGCCATACATACTGGTCTAAGCCTAAGCGCCTGCCCCATGTCTCAGCATAGTTTTTACCGCCACCGGACCACACAACAATGCGGACATTCTTGCAGTGGCTCAGTACTTGCAGCGTATTAATCTGGTGGACAATAGGCACATCATCGTTACTAACTACGCCATGTACGCGCCCACCATCAGCATTGCGGATTAGTGTGCCGTCTACATCAAAGGCAATAATAACCTTTTGCATTTTGCCATCATCTGCGCGCGGCAGCTCAGCTGGCTTGACCATATCTATAGCTGTGCCGGTCATTTCTTTTTACCTTTAGGCTTTTTAACTGGCTCATCATCCAAAAAGCCAAGGGTGGTATCATCATCATCTAGTAATAAATCAGCTATCTCATCGGCTGTGCTTGGCTCTGTAACAAAATTATCTTTGATGCCTAGGACTTTTTTAACGCCCTTATCAGCATCCCGGTAAATCGTAACTACTTTTAGTATTTTGGTGTAGTCTGCATGGCTTAAGCCGCGCATGTAATCTACTACATCCTGATAGCCTGTTTCGGCTATTAGCGCTGGTTTTTTAGAAAATAGACCCATTTGTGTAATCCCTCCAATTCCTCACACTTGATACCCCTAGTGTATTAAAACTCTAGGTAGTTTGTCAAACCTTTTTTAGAATTTGACTTTGCCACTAGTGCTGTCCATCGTGCCTAGCTGCTTTGCGTCTTTGACTAGCAGTTTTAGTATTAGGCGTGCTATCGCTTGCATGACTTAACCCTCCAAGGTTATTTGTTGTTTTTGTATTAAGCAGTGGTAGCTTTTCTTGCCATTTAGTGCGCTGTTGGCATTTGGGGCAGGTTTTAGCCCATCGTCTTAATGTTTCCAACTGTATTTTGTTTAGGCCCTCTGTGTCAATAGCATAAGCGCATTTTGGATTGGCGCACTCAAACACGCTACTAGGCATGTAATCGCTCACCGGCATTGAGATGGTCTATAACAGCCTGTGTGATGTCCTCAGTAAGCCCATGCTCAAAGGTAGTATCAAAGTGCCATTGGTGCGGTAAAAAGTCACTATCATCATCTAGGATGGCATAGTTAGAAACTTGAGGGTGGCGGTCTAGCCATTCCTGTACTTCAACACCGCGCTCTACAATGCCACGCTTTGCGCCAGCCTGCATATCTTTAGTGCAGTCAATGAAATTACAGACCTTTTGCCGGACAACATCCCTAGCCTCAGGGTAGAGCCGCCATGTGCTGCTTAGGACCACTACACATTTAGTTTCAGAGATGATGCGCTGCACCAGCTTTACGGCCGCCGGGTCTACCTCATGCCATATTTTAAAATCCGGGTTGCGTTTAGCCATCAGCTTAAAATAAAGCCGGGAGTTACAGACACCATCAATATCTAAAAACAGTACTTTCATAAGAGAAATTATAAAGTATTTTTCTGAGGTGGGGCATCAAAGTTATTATTGCCCTCAATAATCCAGCCATAGACTACAAAGCTATATAGTACCAAGGCAGCTAGGACCAGCAGCCAAACTAGTATGCGCCTCATTTTGCTGCGCCGATTACATTCTCTCTATAGTACTGGACCGGTGGCTTGCAATTTTTGAGTGCAGCGGCCATGTATTTCTGTGATATGCCTTTGCGCGCGGCGTATTCAAGTAGGTTTTCAAAGCCTGCTTGGCCATTTACATTGATAAACTCCTGCGCTTTGCGTACCCAAAACTTTTGATACTTACCAAACTGAAATTTAATTAGCTTGTCATGGACATAGAGGCGCAAATCTGCCTGTACCTCTTTGACTTTTTCAACAAATTTATAAGTGCCGTCTTTAATCATTTTGCACATCTTGGCAAAGTACCGGCTAGGCTGGTCTTTGGTAAGTGCTACCTCTACCATATTGGCCCACTCAGCAGCTTTGTCCATGCGCTCTAATTTGATTTGTATACTTCGGTAGAATGGTAAAAAGCGCTGGTCATCAATGAGCTGCGCTGCATCCCCTAACCTCTCTAACATTGTTTTTTTTCGCTGGTCATTAAGACTGTAAGACATTAGTACCCTCCAATTTCTTTGTCTGGCTTTTAATATAGCATCATCATAATTGCTTTGCCAAACCTCAATGTGCATAAGCCTGTGGAATGTGTGGAAAACTCCCCATAGTTCCCTTGTTTCTATATAGTATGTAAAAATGTTTTAAAGAAACATATCTATATAGTATGTAAAAAGCGGTAAGTAACAGAGGTGACTAGCCTACTTGGTGAGTGAGCTGGTAAACAAAAGCGCTGTGGTTTTTGACAATCCATTTAATGCGGTACTTATGAAAGTCAGCTTTATTGACCATTTCCCCACCAGAATAGATGGGCAGAAACTCGCCGGGCTGGTAACGATAATATTTATTTTTGAATGTTTGTTTTAGGTTTAACATAAGTACATATTAGCACACAACGCCCTTTTTGTCAATAGTTTGGCTTGACATCAAACAGCATGAGCGTGATAAACTCAAATGGTCTATTAACTATTTGGAGACACAAAGCGAGCCGCGCCAGCTACCTACCTTGAGGCTCATGGATTATGAAAAAGCTTATTACTACACTGCTGACAGTATCAATACTCATAACACCGTCAGCGGCTGCAGCGCAATCCTTGCCATTCTCTAAGCAATTTGATTGGTACAGCCTCACTAAAATTGATAAACCTGCAGCACAGATTGTAGTACCACCTAAAGAAACTAAGCCGGTCACAGAGCCTACAGCTCCTGAGCCGGTTATTTATATTGTGGTTAGTGGTGATAATCTCACTAAGATTGGTACAGCTTACAACGTGGAATGGCAGCGCCTGTGGGCCAAAAACACTGAACTTACCCACCCGGACCTAATACATGTTGGTGACAAAATAACCATTCCTGAGCCGTCTGAGCAACTATCACGCGAAATACCGGCTGCAGTGGCTCTACCCACTACAACGCCCGGTGTAGCGCCTCTGCGTAGTTATGATGCAGGTAATACTTATGACTATGGGTACTGCACTTGGTATGTTAAAAACCGCCGGGGCGTATCAATCCCTAATGGCTTAGGTAATGCAAACACTTGGTATAGCCGGGCTGCCGGTATGGGTATGTCTGTTGGTCCTGTGCCTAAAGCTGGCGCTGTTGGTACTACCACTCGCGGCGGCCTAGGGCATGTAGTCTATGTGGAAAGCGTAAATACTGATGGCTCTGCAAATATATCTGAAATGAATGCGCCCACTTGGGGCGGTGTTACTTACCGGACTGCGGCAGCCGGTGAGTTTGTGTACATCTACTAGTCAGCTCACTATCACAAATAAAGCATTTGCCCGGCTCTAGCTGGCTGTAATGCCCCTCACACTCATAAATAATCATCGTGGTACTATTGCCGCCATTGGTAAATATTCCCCTTTGAGGTCATACATCAACTTAAGCACGCGGTATATTTTACCGTCTATAAGAATTTTCTCACCAGTTGGCACACACACTAGGGCTGGTATTCCCTTTGGTACTGATTGGTAGTGACCTCTCCTCATTAAGCACTAGTATAACAAACCAAAAACCCTGCCAGCGCGACAGGGTTTTATTTGGCGAATTGGAGTTCTAGGTTTCGGGCTGTCTTACGACCCTAACCATGAGTGCATCATACCATGACAGATTGACCACTACCACTGGTAGTTTTCTCTCTTTTAAATCTGATAGAGCCATAATAAGCAAAAGCGGCTGCCTCTGTGGGGTCACTCTGAATGTCCGGGTTCATGCTGGCATAACCAAACATACCATCTTTACCTATGGACCGCTTTTTAACGGTGCGGATTGAGACATTGAGCGCTGGCTGATTAAAGTGAGTCAGCAGTTTCATCTCTATGGCATTATGAAATGCGGCATAGGCTGCACCGGCCTCTTTGGCATTTGGGGTTAGAATGCGCTTAGACATTTTCTTTTCTGTGCGTACCAGCTCCTCTACCAGTAGCTGAGTGCCTGCCGCGCCATCAACAATAATCTTATTGGCTTTGCGCCAGCGCCCACCGTCCATCAGAAATAGCACAATCCATGATGTACCGGCGCTCATAGGCTTGCGCTCTACAATCTCAACATGCACCTTGCCGTCTGGCATAATCACACCAACCGCTAATGATACGCTGCTGCCGTCCGGGGCAAACTTAACCGCATATACAAGCATTGGGTTTTCTGGTAGTTCTACCTTTTCAACTGCCAGCGGTGACCATAGCTCATCAGAAATGGCGCGCATATTCTCTACCCCGGCAATCCAACCAAGGCGCATTTTATTAAAGCTGTCCACTGCCATTTTATTTGCCTCATTTTGGACTGCTCTAACCATCAAGAAATAACCAAGGCTTGGGTTAGCCTCATACCATGCATCCTCATCATGGGGGTCACGCATTGTTTCAACAGACCACTCTTGCCAGCAGGTATCAACATCCTTGCCATCCAATACAGCTTTGCGTACACGCATAAATACCGTACCGCTAGAGCCGCCGCTTGGTGGCGTACCTGCCCTAATGGTCTGGCTGTTCTGAGACTTACCGGCTGAAATGGTAGGTAGCAATGCCTCCTGCTGGGCATCAGTTTCCTCTTGGTCCTCATCCAGTATCAAACAGTCATTGGTCATACCCAAGCCACCGGTGCGAGTCCTAGTACGAAATTGGCACACACCTTTATTGCGTAGCTCTACATAGTCAAAGCTCTTAGGCTCTTTATCAAACTCCTCAGTAAGCAGGTCTCTAATCTCCTCCTCTGCATCGTAGAAAAAGCGGAGTACGCGGCGCTTAATGGCACTAACTGTTTTGTCAGAGTGCGCGGTATAAACTAGAGACTCACCAAGGAATACCATGCCGCCAATAATGCGAGCAATCAATAGCTCTGACTTACCATTTTGCCGGGGTACTAACAGGCCACACTCAGGGTTTACCCATTTCCATTGGCCATCAGCATCTTGCTCTACTGCCATCCACCTGTACAGCACAGCCTTTTGCCAAGGCAGCAGCTTGATACCGTAATGCTCTAGCAGCCGTATTGTTTTATCAGCAAGCCAGATGTCACCGTTTCTGAATATGTCTATGCGCGGTTTCTGATTGCCATAACGCTTTTTTGGCTTTTGGCTATTAGCTTTTGGTGTACCCTTTGATTTGCTGGCCCTTATCATTTTTCTACATCCTCTATGGTTACTCTTGATGCAAAGCTAGTATTGCGTCTACCACCGCCATTGCTGCCGGGGCGCTTTTTGCCCTCAGTGTTTGATACCTTTGCGCCGGGCATACCATCCAATAGCTGCCCAAGCATAGTGGTCTTTTTAGGACCAATACGTTTTTCATAATCGCTAATGGCTGTCATCACTTCCGTCAATTCACGCGCTAGGGCTGCCGTATCGCGCGCTCCTGCGCCTTTTTCTAGTTTCTCAGCTAACTTATCGCGTGTGGCCTGCAACACGCCCATACGGTCATTCTTGAGCGCCATAGCCATAATGCCAGTACCCTCTTTGGCCTTTGGCCCACTCAATGCTGATTGGTGGATTTTGGCAATGCGCTGTGGGTTACTGATAATGTCATGCCACATGCGGAGGGCGCTATATGCCTCTGCATCTAGCATATCCTGCCCAATGCGTACTAGCAGCCGTATATGACTTGCTGGAAAACCCTTAAAGTAATTGAGCCAGTGGTCATAGTCTGGCTGTTTGACAATTTTAATATTAAGCTGCTTTTCGTTATAGACCTCACACAATGCTTTAAACTCATCCTGTGATAGCGCATAAAAATGCTTTTCAAACATGGCCGGTGTAATCTTTGGCTTGGCCGGTTTCTTTTTTTGAACAACTTTTTTGTTCTGTTTTTTGGGCGCAATTTTCTTGGCCGCCGGTTTCTTTGCTGGCAGCTTTTTCTTATCTAGCACCTCCTTTACAGAGGTGGGCTTATCATTAGCCTTGCGCTGTGCTGGCATAGGTTAAAAGTCCTATTCAGATGCGCCAAGTTCAAAGTGAAAACCACAGTTAGGGCATGTTACATCGTGAGGCTGGTGGTC
>WPCI01048456.1_pt1 | contig 14642 bp, 14 predicted proteins | sample 5399871 | NCBI WGS metagenome assembly WPCI01 (sample SAMN12869469, study PRJNA574797) | sludge metagenome | isolation source: wastewater treatment of pH7 | place: China:Beijing | collected 2019-05-20
TGCGAGCGTTGTTACGCTCGAACGCGTCAGATGCATCAACAGCGAACCCTGGGTCCACACAACAACGTGGCTTCCCCATTCCCTCGTCCCCGGTCTGGAAGAATACGATTTTCGGGAGCGCTCCTTGTACGAGGTTCTTCGTAGCGAGTACGGACTCGTCTTTGGCAGAGTCAAGCGCTCCATCGAAGCCTCACTTGCCGGCGACGAAACAGGTCAATTCTTGGGAATTGACGCAGGCAGTCCCGTTCTGAAGCTGACCAGTCTCCTCTTCGATTCCCTGGGTGCCCCAATCGAGACCTTCGTTGCTTACCACCGAGGAGATCGCAGCAGATTCGATGTCGATCTCGATTCGGACTCCAACTCCCGGTCGGACAAGCCTTTCGCCCTACGTGCGGTGAGCAAGAGCGACAGCTGATTTTGCGCCAGCTCGTCCGGTGGCGAAAGCTCGCCAGACGCCGGCTGCGAACGTATCCATCGAGACCTCGAGTGCAATGGATTCTGCCGACAATCGACCGAGACGGAGCGCCATCACGCCCCAGTGGGACGACGTCGTCGCCAGCAGGGAGTACATCCAGCCAGACACAAAACACACTGCTGCGTACTCCATTCACAAGGCACACAACAAGGTGGCCCACACGCTCCGAAATCCCGGAGGTGTGGGCCACCTTGACCCGTTGAGCGACCTCACGTCAGTCGGCTCAGCGAGTGGTTGACGAACATTGTCCGTATCTCGTCAACCTCGTATGTATCTCACATGATAAAGAAACACGGCTCCTGGCTGTTGCTTCCAGTGACTACTTGCCGTCCTTGTCCTTCTTGTCGAAAACATCCTTCACCTTGTCGGAGACGGCGCCAGCACCGGCCTTGACATCCTCTGCAAAGTCCTTTGCCTTCTCGGAGACATCGTGGGCAGCGTCCTTGACCTTGCCTTCGAAGTTCTGAACCTTGCCTTCAGCCTGCAAGTCCTTGTCGTCAGTGGCCTTTCCAGCCACTTCCTTCGCCTTGCCAGCTCCCTTGTCAAAAATTCCTTCGCCAGCCATGGCCAGCCTCCTTCTCTCGACTGGATGATGAGGGTGATGCGGATGAAACATCACCTCTCAAAGACGCTAGTAGTCCCGCAGCGGCATCACAAGCATTTCGAGCAGGCGTATCAGGCTATTCTCAGGTTGCTTCCACAAGCACCCCACGTTCGGCTCGTGATTCGACTCCACTGAACCGACGCTCTACGGCAGGCGGTGGATCCATTCCGGAGTGGCAAACTTCGTCTCGCAGCGTCGAGCAGCCTTCGCCAGATCGCCGGAGCTGATCCACCCCTCGGTGGCGTCATACTTGTCCTTGAAGTGATTGAGAAACACATCAATGATGTCCGAGCGTTCCATCCCGGTTTGCGAGCGCATCGGATCCACACGTTTGACCGCGCTGCGCAACCCCTTGTCACGCACCTTCTCACGGCCAATACGGATCACCTCCATCATTTTGTTGGCATCGATGTCATAGGACATCGTCACATGATGGACCATGTGACCGTGAGCCCAACGCTTCTGCGCAGCCCCACCGATCTTTCCGACTTCAGAGGCAATGTCATTGAGCGGCACGTAACGAGCCTTGACTCCCACCTTCTCAAGTGCCTCCATCACCCATTGATCGAGGAATGCGTAGGACTGCTCGAAGCTGAGTCCATCGACGAGAGCGGTGGGAATGACCAGTGAATAGGTGACGCAGTTCCCCGGCTCCATGAACATTGCCCCGCCCCCGGTCACGCGGCGCGAGACCGTGATGTCGTGGCGTTCCACACCCTCCTGATTGATTTCATTCTGGTAGGACTGGAACGAGCCAATCACCACCTGAGGAGCATCCCATTCCCAGATCCGCATGAAGGGCTTGCGCCGTCCGGCAGCAACGTCCTCCACCAGAGTTTCGTCCATGGCCACGTTGATCATGGGATTGACCACCGGCCCGTGAATAACGTCGAAATCGATGTCTTCCCAGCTCATCGCCAATCCCAGCGCACGCCGCACCGCGACTCCAACCGCTTCCGCAGTGATTCCGAAGAGGACATCCGTTGGCAGGACCGCCTCTTGGACTCGGTTCGTCAGGTCGGAGACCGTTGAATCCGCCGGAGCCCCCTCGATCGCTGTGACGATCCGTGCCAGTGCCTCGTCCGGCTCCAAGAAGAAATCGCCCGAAATTCTGACATCTCGCAGAATGCCGCCTTCAACCTCGCAGTCGACAACAACGAGCTTGCCGCCGGGGACCTTGTACTCACCATGCATGACACCCATTGTGCGCCCCGAGACGGCCACCCCGCGATGAGCTTGGTCGCATGACACTTCCCACCAGTCAAAACGGCCGCAGACGCCGAACAGCCACATGTCGGACACATGTCGTTGCCACAATCAACAAGGGCTTAGGATTCCATCAACCTACTGGATTAGTGTGAAAACCTAGTCCGGCGAGGGGTAATAGAGAATCCGGTGATTGCACGATCACCGCCATTGCAGAGGATGAGCATTATGAAGAAGCTCCGTTCAGCCCTAACCGCCCTGTCTGCTCTTGCGTTGGCCATGGTGATGACCGCCTGTTCATCGGGCGATTCCAACGAGCAGTCCACCGCGGGCGAATCCACCGTGACCACGATCGAACCGGGCGTATTGACCGTGGGCGTACCCACGTTTCCTCCCTTCATCGGCCTCGACGGCGACACCATCACCGGCCCAGATGGCGACATCATCAACGAGCTGGCCGAACTGAACGGACTGACCGTCAAGGCCGTCCCCTACGGCTTCTCGGCACTGATTCCCGCAGTACAACAGGGTCGCGTCGATCTCGCCCTCGGATCGATCTTCCGTACCGAGGTTCGCGCCGAAGCCGTGGACTTCACCGATCCGCTCTACATCGAACCGGGCGCAATCATTTCCAAGGACGGCATCTCCAATGTGGATGATCTCGTCGGCAAGCGCGTGGGAACCGTCCAGGGATACAACTGGGTCGATGACGTCAACAAGGTACTCGGCGGAGATCTCAAGCAGTACCCCTCGTCCTCCGAGCTGCAACAAGATCTCGAACAGGGCCGTCTCGACGCGGCCATTGATTCCAACGGCACCGCGCTCTACCTCTACAAGGACACCGACTTTCAGGTGAACGTGATCGAACCGAGCGAGAAGATCGCCGCCTCGACCAATCCCGGGCAAACGGCCATCATCCTGAAGAAGGGCAACACCGAACTGGCTGATGCGCTCAACGAGTCAATCGCCACACTGCACGACAACGGTTTCATCGCGGACGCCCTCGAGAAGGCGGAGCTGGACCCGACGGCAGCTGAAGTCGGAGAACCTGCCTTCCTCTGATTCGAGAGAAGTCACATGACAATCAACAACGCATTCGATTCTTCCAGGCCCTTGCGAGCCGATGCAGACCGGCTGTGGATGACTCTCATGGAGATCTCAACCTTCGGAGAGACCGTCAACAAAGGTCTCGATCGCCTCACTCTCTCAGCGGCCGACTTCGAGGCCCGTAACTACCTGATCGGGCTTGCCCGCGAGCGCGGCTACGGCATCAGTGTGGACGACATCGGAAACCTCTTCATCGCTCGAACGGGAAGCGATCCGACTCTCGCACCGATTCTGGTGGGTTCACACATCGACTCACAGCCCTCCGGCGGGCGTTTTGACGGCACCTATGGGGTCATCGGCGCCTTCGAGGCGCTGCGAGCGCTGGATGACAGCGGGGTGCAGACCCTCCGATCGATCGTACTTGCCGATTGGACCAACGAGGAGGGCGCCCGCTTCAGCCCGAGCATGCTGGGGTCGTTGGTGTTCGCCGGACACCTTGCGCTGGAGGAGGCGCTCGGTGTGCAGGACGCCGAGGGCACAAGCGTTCGGCAGGCTCTGGCTGTTTGGCAGCCCGATCTGCCAGATTCCGAGTATCGTCTGGCCGACTTCGCGGCGGCGTTCGAGCTCCACATCGAGCAGGGGCCGCTCCTTGAAGACACCGAGACGGACATCGGCGTGGTGACGGGCGTTCAGGGTATCCGCTGGGTCGACGTCGTCGTGACAGGCAAGGGAGGGCATGCCGGAACCACACCGCACATCAGGCGCCACGACGCCCTCGCCGCAGCAAGCGAACTGGTACTGGCTGTGGACAGCCTGCCCCCAGCAGTTTCCGCCGAGCTACGGGCAACGGCTGGGCAACTACGGATCCACCCCGGTTCCCGCAATTCGATCCCCGGTCGCGTGACCATCGAAATCGATCTGCGCCACCCGGAGGCCACTGCACTCGACCGGGCGATCAATCTCCTCTCGGAGGCGGCCAAAGGCGTCTCCGAGCGCCGTGGAGTCAAGGTACAGATCAACGAGCGGCTGCGACAGAGCCCAATTCTGTTCGACGACGGCACCCTCGCGCACGTGTCCTCCGCCATCACCTCTCTTGGGTTGACGAGCACGCCCATGGCCTCGGGCGCCGGCCACGACGCCATGCAGCTTGCCCAGCACATCCCGACAGCCATGGTTTTCATTCCCTGCGTGGATGGGATCAGTCACGACGAAGCCGAGGATATTCGCCCCGAGTGGGCCATCAATGGTGTGAATGTGCTGCTCAATGCTCTGGTGGAAGCGGCGAACCAATGATGGAGATCATGACTCGCTTGGCTGCGGGAATCCCCCTCACCTTGGCGGTGACGGCGGGTGCGCTGCTGATCGGGTTGGCGGTATCGATTCCGCTGGTCCTCGCACTACGCAGTTCCAATCGGATACTGCGCGGACTCGTCAACGGCGTGATCGACGTGCTGCGCGGCATTCCCATCCTGGTGTGGATCTTCATTCTCTATTTCGGAGTCTCGATTGGTGCATTCAAGTTCGAGCCACTGACAGCCGCCATCGTCACGCTCGGCGTGGTGGCAGCGGCGTATCTGGCCGAGGTGTTCCGTACTGCGTTGGAGGCAGTCCCGGCGCACCAGTGGCAGACCGCCGAGGCGCTGGGTCTGGGCCGGACCGATACCTACCTTCGCGTGATCCTGCCGCAGGCGGGCGCAATCGCCTTGCCGAGCGCGACAACATTCACGTTGGCTCTCCTCAAGGATTCGGCCATCCCTTCGGTGATCGGCGTGACCGAGATCGCCTACGCGACAACGGAGGTGGCGCGCGAGGGAACAGCGTTGCCCGCCTACATCAGCGCGGTCATTCTGTACGTCATTCTGAGCCTGCCGCTGGCCCTGCTGGCTCGCTACGCGAGCACACGCCTGAGCGAAAGGACCACCGCGACATGACCGGTTCACTCTCCAGCCAACTCCTGCAACTACTCTCCGGACTCGGGGTCACACTGCAGCTCACCGTTGTGAGCACCACGGCAGGAATCGCTCTGGGACTGATCCTCGCGCTCCTGGTCTCCTCTCCGCGCAAGATCGTACGATGGGTCGCAATCGTCGTCGTCGAATTCGGTCGCGGTGCACCCACCATCGTGATGCTTCAGCTGGTCTATTACGGGCTGCCCTCGGCTGGTGTCACACTGGCCTCCATGCCGGCGGCCTGGATTGCGCTCGGTTTCACCACGGCGGCATATTCCAGCGAGATCATTCGTGCCGCTCTCGTCGCCGTCCCGAAGAGCCAACGAGAGAGCGCGCAGGCACTCGGTCTGACCTCACTGCAAATTCTGCGGCTCGTCACCCTACCGCAGGCCGCGCGCATTGCGGCGGCTCCTCTTCTGGGATTCTCAGTTCAGATGTTCCAGGCCACCTCACTCGCCTTTTCCCTCTCCATTCCCGAGTTGCTCAGTCAGGCGTATGCCATCGGCTCCGTGACCTTCGACTATCTGCGAATCCTGACGATTGCGGGGATCATCTACGCCGTGATCTCCATCCCGTTGATGCGCACGGTCCGGAGACTGGAATCCACGTGGGGCAAGAAGGATCGGCGCGTGCCGGTTCACGTCTGACTGCCCAAAAGTTTCGCCCCCCGTTTCCCCACAAGGGAACCATCCGCTGAATAGCAAGGAGAGACGCCATGTCTGATCAGCAGCTTCCGGAAGCGCAAAACGCCGTGACTCACGAGAACGATACTCTCGCCGGAGCGACGGCCAACCCATCCAGCGGCCTGCACGAAGCCGGAATCGGCGACATCAGTATTCTGGAGAAGCGCGAAATAGAGGCCAAGATCGTGGCTCCGATCTACGACATTCTCGTTCGCGAGATCGGGACGGAGCGCGCTCGGGAGATCATCAAAGAGGCGGTGACCACCCACTCCATCGCCGAGGGGCGCAGCTTCGCCTCGCTGGAGCCACGTGGCGCCAACCTACAGACCTTCATCGACATTCAAGATCTGTGGAATCGGGATGGTTCCCTCATTCACGATACTCTCGAAGCCAATGAGGAGCGCTACCATTACCGCGTTACACACTGCGAGTATGCCGAAATGTACCGAAGGCTGGGACTGTGGGAAATCGGTCCGTTGCTGTCCTGCCAGCGCGATTTCGAATTCATCAAGGGCTACGATCCCGACGTGGTCCTCGATCGCAGCCCCTCGATCATGGAGGGCAACAACTGCTGCGACTTCCGCTACCGTTCCACGCGTCCGGAAAACGCCAACACAGACGCCTAGATGATTGATTCCGGTTCTTGCCCGGAACAGGACCGTTCCGGGCAAGAACCGGCTGCGCTGAGGGTCTTCGGGTTTCCTTGATGGGTACACAGCGTTGAGCCGTGCCAATTAGGGCACGGCTCAACGCTCCACGCCCACTACACAAAAGCCCGCCACTCTTCACGGATGCACATCTCTCCGGGCCCTACGAATTCCGGCTCAGACCCTTGAGGTCTCTGGGGTGGGATGGCGACGTCGCCAGTGCCACCGCGATGGAGACCAACGCGATTCCAGCCACCTCGGCCCAATTGGGAACCTGCCGGAGCATCACGAGCCCAACCAGGACACTGGTCACCGGGAGCAGCGAGTTGAGCAGAGCCACCGTTGCGGCGGGCAGGGCCTTCATGACAATCTGGTCGATGCCGTAGGGAAGCGCCGAAGAGAGAGCACCCACGCATACGAGGAAGAACAACAACTTCCAGTCGGCGAAGATCGGCCCGATACCCGGGGCACCGAGAGGTAGATAGACCAGAGCCGCCACACACATGGCCCAAGCCAACGAGTCGAGGCCCCTGCCTCCAATGGCGACCTTGCGTCCCACCCAGATGTAGAAGGCCCAGAAGAGTCCGGCCAGAAATGCGAAGCCGACACCGATGGCGACACTGGGATCGCTCATATCGACTCCGACCCAGGAAATGAGGAAGACTCCGGTGCCGGCAAGGAGAATTCCCAGCCGCACCTTCCAACCGCGCCCGGTCAACGCTGCAAGTAGAACCGGCCCCAGGTACTCGAGGGCAACCGCGGTTCCCAGGGAAATGTGGTCGATGGCCATGTAGAAGCTGAGATTCATGGCACCGAGGATGACTCCGAAAAGTGCCGCCTTGCCGAACGTGCGCCAATCGAAGCCGCCCTCCGGCAGCTTCGGGATGGATCGGCGCCACAACAGCATGATCAATCCCCCGGCAAGCACTCGCCCCCACGCGACGGATAGCGCCGGCGCAACAGCGAAGAGCCCCACGGCCAGCGAGGCACCGACATACTGGGAAATTCCCGATCCCAGCATGAGGAAGGGCGCGAAACGCACCGTTCCTGTCCGGCCCGGTCCTGTTGCCGGAAGTCCCGAGTCCGAACTCATACGGAGATACCACCTTGTGCATGGAAGAAGAAAGCAATGAAGAGCGTGACACCGAGGCTCAGGATCGTTGAAATGATGTTGGCGTCACGGGAGAGTTCCACGCCGACGTCGTACCGATGAGCGTAGGTGAAGACGTTGTTGGCCACAGGGAAACCCCCAGCAATCGTCACCGCCATGAGGCCACCACCGCTGAGTCCGAAGAGCAGACCCAAGCCGAAGGTGAGGAGCGGACCGACGATGCAACGGAGGAATACGGCAAAGTAGAGAGGTGCCGACTCCCGTCTCAGGCGTGGAATGTGGGCTCCACGCCACGAGATTCCCATGGCGATCAGAACCATGGGAACTGCGGCAGCGGCAAGGATATCGACGGGTGCCGACACCACTGCGGGAATGGGCAGGCCCGTCACGGCAAAGATCAGGCCGAGCAGCACGCCCACAACGGGAGGTGCAGTGAACGGGGCCAGAATGGTGCGCCAGGCGCTGCGGCCTCTTTTTCCGGTTTGCCGGTCAAGAATTGCGAAGGAGACCGGGACCATGACACACAGCTGGAACACGATGATGGGAGCCGCCGCCGAGGCGTCTCCGGCAACGGCTGCGAGGAAGGCAACACCCAGATTTCCCGCATTCGTGTACGAGGCGCACAGGGCACCAATTGTGACCTCCCCGCCGCGCATCTTGAAAAGAAGCCGGGCGACAACGGTGTAGAGAGCCGCGAGGACACATGCACTCAGGACGTTGGCGGCGGCGCTGGCAGAGAATACCTCGCCGGGGTTCGAGTGGGCGACCGTATTGAAGAGCAATGACGGCATGGCTCCTGCAAAAGCAATGCGAGTGAGGGCCTTGTCCGCACCAGGGCGAGTGATGCCATACCGGGCGAGCAGGTAGCCGACGACCATGACCGCGACGAGAGACCAGAAGGAGACGAGTACGTTACCCACGGCGCCCCCGCGCCGTCACGTGACAGAAGCTGAGGACTGCGCCTCTGGATTCACTCCTGCGGCGCTGCATCTGGCTCGAACGTCAAGCACACAGAATTCATGCAGTAACGCTGGCCCGTGGGCATGTGAGGAGCGTCGGGGAACACGTGCCCCAGATGCGAGTTGCAATTTGCGCAGCGCACTTCCGTGCGTGGGTAACCGAGTTTGTGGTCGACTTCGGTAACGACGGCGTCGCTGTCGGCCGGATCGTAGAAGCTGGGCCAGCCACAGCCTGCATCAAACTTCGTGGAGGATCGGAAGAGTTCGCTGCCGCAGGCGCGACAACGATAGATGCCCTCACGATCCTCGTCCAACAGTTCGCCGGTGAAAGGGCGTTCGGTTCCAGCCTCGCGCAGGACATGGAATTCCATGGGCGTGAGAACAGCGCGCCATTCGTCGTCAGATTGCGGAAGCATTGTTTTCTCACTCATGCCTACATCGTCGCTCAGATGACCGGCCAAAGTCCATGGCGGCCCGCGTGGCGATAGGCTCAGTTCTCGCTGTCTTCCACCTTGTCCATCACTTGTGTACCGGTTTCATCTTTCTTGGACACCACCGGGTGCGAATCCGTCTCCGCGGCCTTCTTCTTCTCGTAGACCGCTTCACGTTCCTTGAAGGCTTCCTCGCCGGGGCCTGAGAACTCCTGCCGGCGTTTCTCAGCCTGCAAGGAACCCGTGAAAATGGAGGACTCGTGACCGGCGGCCTTTCCGGTGGGAGCGCCCGCCACGGCCGGATCGGCAACATCGCGATCAAAGACGGGCACCCTGTCCGGGAACACCGAAGGCAACTCGGAAAGATCCATGACCTGAGTCTTGGTGAGATCAGCGGTTGTGGGGCCTTCCGGTTCGATCCCGCTTTCCCAACCGGTACCGGAGTCCGTTCCAGAGAACTTGCCTTCCCCAGCCCCAACATCCGGTTTCTTCAGATTCTCAATTGAGGTGTCGGAATCGCCGACGATCAACTTCGGTCCCTCGGAACCCGAGGCGGCCAATTCGTCGTCGGAAACGTTTCCGGTCAACTCATCATCAGCCGCAATTCGCGTGTGCGGTGCCGCCTCCGGGGCATTCTTCTGAACCCACTTCACCAACTCCTCACGCACGTAATACTTGAGGTCGGTGAGTTCGGCGGATGTGCGACCCGAGAGCAGTGCGCCCACTTGAAGCCGACCGTCCGTCGCATCGAGGACCTGCAGGATTCCGGTGCCCCCATCCCACATGTCCGTCCGGTCCAGGATACGGTTGAGTTCGCCGCGCATCTCGGAGATCGGGGTGGACCAGTCCAGATCGAACTCGACACGACCGAGCAGATCCGGCGCGCGGCGGGTCCAGTTCTCGAACGTCTTGCTCGTCATCTCCTTGGACGGGACGATCAGGCGGCGACCATCCCACACCTTGAGAACCACATACGTCAGGGTGATCTCCTCGACCGTGGTGAATTCTTCCTCCCAGATAACGATGTCCCCCATGCGGATGGAGTCCGAGAAGGCAAGCTGCAAGCCTGCGAAGACGTTGCCGAGAGTGGACTGGGCCGCGATACCGACGACGACGGAGACCAGGCCGGCCGAGGTGAACAGGGCACCTCCGAGCGTCTTGCCCCAATCAAAGGTCATGAGAACCAATGCGGCACCGAGAACCCAGATCGCGGCAAGAATGATGCGCTGCAGTATCTCCAGCTGCGTCTGGGTGCGGCGGAAGCGTGACTCCCCCGTGGATCGCAGCCGGTTGAGGATCGACTGCTCAATGCCATTGATGATGGAAGCCACCAGCCAGGTCACCGCGAGAATGACGCTGATGAGGAATGCGTGCCCGGCGAGATCGCGGTATTGTGCACGTTCTTCGTTGGCCGGGTTGCTCCAGGCAACCATCATTCCAATCCATCCGCCGATCAGGGTCAGGGAAACCTTGAGTGGCGCGCTCATCTTCTTCATTGTCTCAAGCACGAAAGAGTGCTTGCGCGCGAAGAACCGGGCGATGGCCTGCAGGATGAAAGCGAGAATCAAGCCAGCAACGACTCCAATCGCCATTCCCAAGAGGATCGTCACCAGACTGACTGTCGCATCGACGACCGCTTCGGGATCGACTCCGCCGTCGTCGTCCCCAACGGAGGTGGGAACGTTCGTCAGAAAAACGGGAAGAGTGCTCGCGAGATTCGCAAGAGAAGAAAACACGCCCATGGATCCAAGGCTAGGCGAGACAGCTGGGTTTTGGCTCGGCAACTTCGCTCAAAGGCAAAGTGGTGAAGTATCCCGTGGCACGGAATCATGCCACAGGAGAACGGAGCACCGAGACCGTCGGAACAAAGACTGCTGGAAAGTAGCCGTCGGCACTTGACGGACAGCCCAAACCCCATCGAACCGGAGCGCGTGTGGATGCGCACTGGCACTGGGCGGAAGCGGCATTGGGTCGTGACTCAGTACACATGCTCTCGATTCGACAGATCCCCGAAATACTGGCTAAGCTTATGGAGTTCCACCAAGCGGTAACGTTCGGAACGCGGGTTGAAAGCCCATTGGGCCCCCATCGTCTAGTGGTCTAGGACACCGCCCTTTCACGGCGGCGACACCGGTTCGAACCCGGTTGGGGGTACGGATTCCAGAAATGGAGTCAGAGGTCAATACCTCAAAGTATTGGCCCCGTAGCGCAGTTGGTTAGCGCGCCGCCCTGTCACGGCGGAGGTCGCGGGTTCAAGTCCCGTCGGGGTCGCAGATGGATGGCCGGGAAACCGGCCTTTTGTCTCTAAGCTGTCTGGCTTAGGGCTCTGTAGCTCAGTTGGTAGAGCGCACGACTGAAAATCGTGAGGTCAGGGGATCGACGCCCCTCGGAGCCACCATGAGGAAAGCCGAACAAAGTGAATGAAACATTCACTTTTGAGGCTGACGAAATGGTAGTAAGTCGCACAGCGACGAACACCACGAGGAAGACCAAGCGAAGTGAATGTTTGCTGTCACTTCCAAGGCCAACAACAACTCGCACAGCGACGAACACAATCAAAGCCCCGCGGCGTACATCGCGGGGCTTTCTCATTGCCATGGTCTTGCCGGCGGACCTGAGGCCAAGCGGGTCATGGACCAAATTGTGCTGTTTCACGAGCCCTGTATGTGACGGACCCTGCTGTCCGTGACGCCGCGGACAGTGTCAGCGCTGTCACGCAATACCCCGAACACCTAATAACCGGCGAATACGTGGACGAACCCACCATGTCCCTGCGCTACGCAGCCACCCACGTGGAGATCGGTGACCCCGCACGGGATGAGCCTCCTCATGATCCATGAAGAACGTCGATCCACGTGTGAGTCAACCTGTTGACACATCGTGAGTCAACTGGTTGACTTGAGGCATGGCCGACCGTATCACCGTTACTCTGCACGAGCTCGTGGGCGAACTCGACCTCTACGCGGACGATTACTTGCGGGCCCATCACGGCGTCACGTACAACCTGTTCGAGTTCTTCGCCACGCTCGCGGAACTGGCACCCGTGGACATCACGGGACTCGCCCGCTGCCTACGAGTGAGCAAGGCAGCCGTCAGCAAGCGGGTCCCCGGATTGGTGGCGGACGGCTGGATCACGGCAACCCCGGGCACCGGTAGGCGCATCGAGCTGAACCTGACCACTCAGGGCAAACAACTCGTCGACGTCGCCGGAGGGGAGCTGGAACTGATCTTCAACGAGATGCTGGCGGACCCGCGTCTCGATCCCACGCAATCTCCCGACGCCGTCGACCCTGCCGCACTGCACAAGCACCTGCGCACACTCACCGACATCGTGATCGAAAGAGGCATGACCCAATGACTCGCAAAACGCTCGTCATCATCGGAACCCCGCTACCCGCCACACTGAACCACGCCCTCGCAAACAACTACGCGCAGGCCGCACGCGAATCCGGGGCGCAGGTGCGGCTCATCGATTTGGCCACCGATCCCATCCCCGATCACCCGCGTTCGCGAGATCAGTTGCGCGCTCCCCGCAACTCCGAGGATCTCCCATTGGATCAGTGCGTGGAACGCTACCTCGCCGACGTCCTGTGGGCAGACCATCTCGTCTTCTTCTTCCCACAGTGGTGGGGCACGATGCCAGCCGCGCTCAAGGCCTTCATCGACCGGGTGTTCCTCTCCGGTGCCGCATTCAGTTACCGCGAGCGCAGCTCGCTGCCCGATCCGTTCCTGACCGGGCGCACCGCCCGCATCGTCATGACCATGGACTCGCCGCGCTGGTGGAATCGGATCGCCTATCACGGCGCCGCCGAAACCAGCCTCAGGACGGCCACGCTGGGTTACTGCGGGATCAAGACGGTGGGCGTCTCGCGCTTCTCACCCATTCGTTTCAGTGACGACGGCGTGCGCCAGCGCTGGATTGAACGCGTCGCCAAACTGGGCCGGGACGATGCCCTCGCCACCGGCCGTGGTGCCCGCCGCCGCAAGGATCAGCTCGCCGTCTAGAGCTTGCCCGGCGGCCAACGGTTGGCCGGATCGGCCGGTGTCGGCCGGATCGGCCGGTGTCACCCATGTCCCTGCCCGCGCTGCCTGCGGTCATTTCCTTCCGGCGTCCTCTACCGGGGCGCGCTCGATTCCAGAAACTCAGCCACGATCAGCCCCACGAGGCTCGGCCGCTCCGCCACGAGATCATGGGTCGCACCCGGCACGATGCACAGCTGGGCTCCGGGGATCGCCGAGGCGATCGCAATCGTGTGATCGAGGCGGATCGTGTCGCGATCGGCGGACATCACGAGCGTCGGAGCATCGATGTTCGAAAGCTCCGCGGGTTCGATCTTGGGTTGACTTGTCCACAGCCGGAAGAGCTTCTCGAGGACGGCATCAGCATGCCGCGGGCCATCCGGCGACAGCCGTTGGTAGTGCTGACGCTCCGCAGCCTCACTGGCTCCCTCCGGTGGCTCCGCGGCACCGTGGCCGGTGGGCAGCGGACCCAGAACCAACGCGCCGGCGTCACCCGCGCGGTCCGTGAAGGCCTGCGGGTTCAGGTTGCCGCTGATGGCAACAAGCGAACGCACCCGCTGCGGGTACTGGGAGGCAAGAAGCAGGCCGATGACGGCGCCATCGCTGTACCCAATGACGTGAGCGGAGGAGATCCCTTTGGCGTCGAGGTACGCGAGCGTTTCGAGGGCGGATTGGGCGTAGTCGTACTCCCCTGCGACGTCTGGAGACCGGCCGTGGCCGGGGCGTTCGTAGGCAAGAACACGGTGGTTCGCAGCCAGCACATCGGCCAGGGGCCGCAGGTACTCCATCGAGTGGAAACCTCCGTGCAGGAACAGCACGGGTTCACCACTTCCCGATTCCTCGCCGTAGAGGGCGGTGTCGCCGATACACAGGAACGTCATTCGTTTCCTCTCATCCGAACCTGGCGCAAACCACGGAAGGCTCCAAGCCTCACTGTGGTCCGCGAGGAAGCGCTCCTGCCGCTGGTCCGATACTAGCCGCAAGCGCGGACGGCCTCCGGTATGGCACCTCTCAGGAATCACGGTAATCTGAACGCCAGAATACCCACTCCCCCGGATTCACATCGAGAGCAGGGAAGCATGCCGCACGAACCACACAGTCAGGACCGTTCCGCGAGTGCGACCATGGAAGGTTGGACTCCGCCACCGCGGCGGGTTGGTGTGTTGTTGCCGGCATCGGACAGTTGCTTGGAGCAGGAGCTGCCGGTTCGTCTGGCGGGTGTGGCGTCCATCCATTCGCATCGATTACCGCTGTCCTCTGTCACCGAGCCGGGTCTGCGGGCGCTGTCCCGGGCCGCGCTCGACGCTCTGCCGCTGCTGATGGCCTGCCATCCGGACGCGCTCGTCTTCGGATGTACCTCTGGCACGTTCCTTCTCGGGCGCGAACACGAAGCGGAACTCGTCGCCGAGCTGTCCGCCCGGACCGGGGTGCCGGTTGTCACCGCGGCCCGGGCCGTGGTGAACCAGCTTCGGCGCCATGGCACGCGGGTGCGTTTGCGAGCACCGTACCT